>Ga0209475_10001009_pt1 | contig 40556 bp, 30 predicted proteins | sample tdDd471_FD_187128 | JGI IMG/M metagenome (GOLD analysis project Ga0209475, IMG submission 187128) | Marine sediment microbial communities from the Atlantic coast under amendment with organic carbon and nitrate - tdDd47.1 (SPAdes)... | ecosystem: Environmental > Aquatic > Marine > Coastal >... | reverse complement strand
GTGTAGTGACGAAACAGAATACTTTGTTTTATAGAGAAGTTGAGAAACAAATTGAAGTATTAAGACTTTACGATACAAGACAAGATCCTAAAAAATTAAAATTCATATAAGCTTACAATGCCTAACCTAACATCACCAGAAATGCGGGGGTTTTGGCGGTCTGACAAAGTTTTGCTATCTTCGTTTTCGTTCAACGGTCTGACAAAGTAGAGTAATGGAAACCCGCACTACTGGTATGTTTAAATCGTTAGGCGCAATATAATTACTAAATTTCTTAGCTATGAAAAGTACTTTATTATCTATTTTGATATTTATATTTTTAACAAGTTGTTCATACAAAATTACAAGAACTTATCAGGTTCCAGAATCTTATTCAGTATCTGATTGTGATCCAAATATTTTTGTTAAGTTAGATCTTTCTGGAGTTAATAAAAAATATCTAGGTACTATAAAACTTGATGATTCCGGGTTTACATCAAATTGTTCTAAATCAAGGGCTTTTTCTTTTTTAAAGGATGAAGCATGCAAAATAGGTGCAAATGTTGTAATTATAAATGAAGAAGCATTACCTAACCTTGGAAGTTCATGTTATCGATGTATTGCAGACCTTTACCAAATTGAAATGGATGATCATATAAGACAAATAATGGAGTATAAATTTAGAGTATTCATAAAATATAATGATCAGCAGAATTTAGAATGGTCTGATTTTAAAAATATTTTACCTGCAACATCAATTATTCCATATGTTTTTAATGGAAACATTGAGCTTAGATCGGGTGGTGCATCATTTTGGGATGGAGCTTTAAAAGATTTTGAAGCACAGGGAAAATTATATACTGATATCTCTAGCGTGAAATTAAGTTTTAAAAATGATAGCAACCTTAAACATTTGCAGGGATTATTTGATATAAATCAGATTTATTCGAAAAAGTTAGAGAATTATTTAAATAACGGAATTGAAAGAACACATATAAAAGGTAAAATTCAAATAATACTTGATAAGTTTGTGCAGGATATGTTTGAAGAACAAAGAAAATATATGGAAGAAACAAACTATGGTCAAAATGACAAAGAACAAACTAAATGGTTTGAAATAATTAGAAAAGAAAAAGTAGCTCTTGGTATTAGTAATTAAAAAGCGCCTAACCCAACATCACCAGAAATGCGGGGTTTTGGCGGTTTGACAAAGTTTTGCTATCTTCGTTTTTGTTCAACGGTCTGACAAAGTAGAGCAGTGGAAACCCGCACTACTGGTATGTTTAAATCGTTATAGGGCATTTTTTGGCTGCTTTTTATAAACTATTCCAATTTTTAATTGTCCGTAATAATTATATTGATTTATATTACAGTGTAAATCAAGGAGTTCAGCATTGTATGAAACATTAGGGGTAATGTATTTTGCAAATTGCGGACTTATATATAAGTCTATTTTATCTCCTAAGGAAATATTTGTTATTAAACCACCATGAATGTTTGTTGCAAAAGAGGAAGCATTTGATAAAAAGGATTTCATATCACTTAAATAAGCGCCTTGTCCATTCATTATTTCTGAAGATAATAAAAAATCAAAGTCAAAGCCTAATAGAATACCAAACGAAAATTTTTCACGTAAAATTGGTTTGTATTCAATATCAAAAGGAATTCCAAGATATTGATACGAATTATGCCAATCCCATCTGATTGGCTCTTCTGGTGAAACCAGAATACCATTTTGATAATATTTATTGATTACAGATTCATTTGAAACTCTTTCCCCAATATCTTTATAACCTAAACCTGTTTTGAAAGAAATTCGTTCTGATAATTCATACTCTATACCTGCATTTATAGTGAATTTTAATATTGGTTTTTCCTCATTATCATATCTTTCCAAAAATGAATCATAAATAACTTTTCCAGATGAAAATCCATCTGTTGCTTTGTTATAATCTGCAAGTTTATAATTACGGTATGAGTAAATAGGAGCAATGTTAATATAATAATTCCATTTAGATTGAGAATACAAATTTAATGTTGTCAATATGCTTATTAAGCACAGTAGAATTTTCTTCGTCATTAAAATAAGATAACTTAATTTAGGTTTTATTTTTAAACTAGAATGTGAAAATAGTTAAATTTTATAGAATATAAAAGGAAGTAATAAAACGCCCTATAACCCAACATCACCAGAAATGCGGGGGTTTTGGCGGTCTGACAAAGTTTTGCTATCTTCGTTTTCGTTCAACGGTCTGACAAAGTAGAGTAATGGAAACCCGCACTACTGGTATGTTTAAATCGTTAGCAGTAAATTTTTTTGAATGGAAAAGACATACAATCTTAAAATAGAATCAAAAGAGTTTTATAAAAATATCAACAGTTTGATACAGGCTGAAAATTCTGATATTAAGTGGACACCTAAAAAGCAATACTCTGGTTTTTTTGTTAATGGAGAATTTCAACTAACTGAATCGGTTGGATTGAATCCTTTTTATTTGAATAAAATTAATAGCACTGTTGTATTTGGAAACTACAAGTTGGAAAATGATAGTGTAGTAATAGAAGCAAATTTTAAACTGAAAAATAGAATCAAAACTCTTTTTATATTTTATTCAATTGCTATTCTTCTCAATCTGATAGGAATTTTTCATACTGATAAGACATTTCTTATATTCTCTGTTTCATTTCTCATTTTAATACCAATTGTTGATAGAATATTAAGTAAAGTAAAGTTGCAAACAGGAATGACACGGTTTGAAATGGATATAATAGAGAAATTCAAAAAACTCAACTGCTAACACGCGTTCAAATTCAATGCGGGGTTTTGTGGTTTGCAGACTAAGTTTTATCTTAGTAAAGTTGTTCAACGGTGGACAATGAAACAAGGCGGAAACCCGCACAAAATTTAACGCGGAACCGTTATGCGGCAGCTTTTAAAAACACCCTTGCAACTAGTAAAAAACACAATAATATGAAACAATTTTTAATAATAATTTTGACAATTTTGACTTGTTACGTATACGGACAAGACAAATATAACTATGTTAGTTTTAACGAATTGACAGAAGTTAGTGGTACCGAATATATAATTGCAACAATTGAGAATAAAAGTAAAATTGAGACAAAAAGTAAATACCTTCTTTTCATTAATACTCAAAACGGACGGACAAAACAAGTTGATTTACCTAAAGACTCTTATATTCGGACTATTCAACAAATTCAAATAGATAACTTGAATATTAATAAAGTGATTCTTGTTGCAAAGACTGTAAATTTGAATAATAATAAAGGGATTGATTGGAATGACCCACAACAAGTTTTTATACTTTCAACTAATGGTGAAAATAAAACACAATTAACAGAGAATGGATTCTTTGTTCGAACATGGACTACAAATGAGAAAACTGGTACAATTGTAATTACGGGACATTATGATTCAAATTCAAATGGTAAGTATGACAAAACTGATAAAAATGAAATACTGATTTTCGATTTAAAAACAGAGAAACTAAAGACTAGAATATAAAGCCGACCGCATAACCCAACATCACCAGAAATGCGGGTGTTTTGGCGGTCTGACAAAGTTTTGCTATCTTCGTTTTCGTTCAACGGTCTGACAAAGTAGAGCAGTGGAAACCCGCACTACTGGTATGTTTAAATCGTTAGCGGCAATAATATTTTTGGTGCAATAAATTATGGGCAAATGTTAATGAGATTATTACGAATATTTCTGATTGCTTTTTTACTTAAATTTAATACAGGGTGTAAAGACAAGTCAATTAATTATGAATCAGAGAATATATCCATTCCTTTGATTGATTATAACTTTATAAAATCTCATCCTCATGATACAACTTCTTTTACGGAAGGTTTTTTTATCCATGATAGTAAATTATTTGAAAGTACTGGATCACCAAAAGAATTACCTTATACTAAATCTTTACTTGGAGTAGTTAATCTGGCTACAGGTAAAATTGAACCAAAAGTTATATTAGATAAAGTAGAATATTTTGGAGAAGGTATAACTTTTCTAGACGGAAAAGTATTTCAACTTACTTATAAGAAAAAAGTTGGATTTGTTTATGATGCAATAACTTTTAAAAAGATCAGAGATTTTACTATTCCAAGTAAAGAAGGTTGGGGTTTGACAACTGATGGAATAAATTTAATCATGAGTGATGGTACTTACAAATTAACATATCTTGATCCAGAGACTTTACAAGTAATAAAAACGATTACTGTCACGGAAAAAGGAAACGCAAAGGACTATTTAAATGAATTAGAATTTATTAATGGATATATCTATGCTAATATTTGGGGTACAAATACTATTGTGAAAATTAAACCAACAGATGGAAAAGTAGTTGGACTAATTGACTTGAATTCTTTATCCATGGAAGCTAATTATTTATATCCACATTCACTAGAAATGAATGGTATTGCATATGACTCAATCACGAATAGAATTTATGTGACTGGAAAATTGTGGCCAAAAATATATGAGCTTGAGTTACGTAATTAGGAAAAATACAACTGCCGCTAACCCAACATCACCAGATAATGCGGGGGTTTTGGCGGTCTGACAAAGTTTTGCTATCTTCGTTTTCGTTCAACGGTCTGACAAAGTGGAGCAGTGGAAACCCGCACTACTGGTATGTTTAAATCGTTAGCAATAATATAAAAAATTTGGAAGTTACTTGATTTGTTCATCTAAATGTATTAACTTTGTAATTACATTAAAAAGGAAAAGTTATGGATATTTCAATTGTTCCGATAGGTAATTCAAAAGGCATAAGGCTGAGTAAGACTCTGCTTGAAAAATACAATATTAAAGATAAAGTTGAGCTAATACTTGAGAAAGGTTACATTATTTTGAAACCAAAATCTGAACCTCGTAAAGGTTGGGAGAAAGCATTTAAGAAAATGCACGAGAGTGGTGATGATAAGCCTTTAATGAATGATGTATTCGAAGATGAAAATTTTGAAGAATGGCAATAAATCAGTATGAAATCGTATTAGTTAATCTTGATCCGACCGTAGGGAGTGAGATTAAAAAGACTCGTCCTTGTGTGATAATTTCTCCTAATGAAATGAATAAGTATCTTAATACTGTTGTAATTGCACCAATGACAAGTCAGTCAAAGAAATATCCAACCAGAGTGCCTGTGAAACATAATAGTAAAAAGGGGTGGATTGTACTTGATCAAATAAGAACAATTGATAAGCAGAGAATTATCAAGACTCTTGATAAATTAACTGAAAAGGAAGTTGAAGAAGTTAAATTGAAACTTCAGGAAACATATATTGATTAATTTTTTATACAATTGCTAACCCAACATCACCAGAAATGCGGGCGTTTTGGCGGTTTGACAAAGTTTTGCTATCTTCGTTTTCGTTCAATGGTCTGACAAAGTGGAGCAGTGGAAACCCGCACTCCTGGTATGTTTAAATCGTTATAGGAAAATAATAATTTTTTCTGGAATTTTGAGCAATTCGAAATTTGCTGTATATTTGATGATAATTAAAATACAGTATATGAATAGAATTGTAAAAGAAAGATTAAATGATATAATAAAGCTCTGTGAAAACCACGGAGTAAAATCATTGTATGTTTTTGGTTCTGCAAATACTGATAATTTTGATAAGAATAGTGATGTTGATTTGCTTATTTCTTTCAAGGAGAATCTAACAATTGAAGAATACACTGAAAATTATTTTACTCTTCAATACAAATTAAGAGAGTTATTGAAACGTGACATTGATTTAGTAACTCAAAATTCTTTATCAAATCCTTTCTTTATACAATCTATTGACCAGAATAAACAACTATTGTATGGAGCTTAAGATAAATAAATACCTTTTTGATATAATTACATCAATAAACTCAATATATGATTATCTTGGTGAAAATCGTGATTTTAATGAGTATCTGGAAAACAAACTTCTTCGTAGAGCAGTTGAAAGAGAACTTGAGATAATTGGAGAAGCATCAAATCGTATTTTGAAACTTGATAGTGAATTTCCAATTGACGATGCTCGAAAGATAGTTGATTTGAGAAATTGGGTAATTCATGGATATGATAAAGTTGATGATGTAATTATTTGGGGAATTCTTTCAAATCATCTACCAAAGTTAAAAGAACAGGTAGAAAAATTAATGAAGTAAAATTATTATCAACCTATAACCCAACATCACCAGAAATGCGGGGGTTTTGGCGGTTTGACAAAGTTTTGCTATCTTCGTTTTCGTTCAACGGTCTGACAAAGTAGAGCAATGGAAACCCGCACTACTGGTATGTTTAAATCGTTAGTGGCCATTTTATTAAAAATCTAAAAATGAAACTTAAGTACCTAATTTTAATTGCAACAGGTTTTTTCTTTTTTAAAGTAAGTTTATGTCAAACTGATAGTAATTCTTTACAAGATAGTACTAAAACAAGATTTATTCAAGATTCTATAAACGGAGTTTATATTCCAAAGGATTTGGAAGAATGTTTCAAGCAAATTGATAGTTTTTGGAATGATTCAGTTAAAACTGAAGTAAAGAGTTGGACTGAAGATGAATTTCATGCAAATACGCATTTTGGGTTTGGAATGTGGATTAGAAATAATTGGGGACTTTGGTCAGGTTCCAGGTTGCAAACTTATTTTAGAAATAAAGGAATATTTCATCCTGATGATATGAGTGGAATTATATTGTCGTCCTATTATAGATATTTGACAGGTAAAAAAATAGAGTTAAAAAAGCAAATTAAGTATTATAAAACTTATTGGAAGAAGACTCAGTCGCGACCTAGAGTTAGCTTTGTTGGAAAAACCAATAGTAAGAAAATTTATGGAAATATTGATACAGCCTTATTTTACAAAGACAGTGTAATTAGCATTGAATTAAAAGGTTACCGGAAACTACCAAGAGAGTTATTCAAATTCAACTATTTAAAGGAATTAACGCTTGAAAATTGTCCAAACTTAGATTTAAAAAGTACTTTTAAAAAATTAAAGCAAATTGAACGTCTCGAAACTTTAAATTTATTTGAATTAGGCATTAAAGAATACCCAGATAATTTAGGAGAATTATTGAATCTAAAAGAGCTATGGCTTTCTGCTGATAGTATTTCTGTTTTACCTTCTTCTATTATAAATCTATCAAATCTGAATGTATTAATAATAACAGAATGTCCTATGATTAATTTGGAAATTCTTTTTAATCAGTCGGTAAGTTTAGGTAAATTAAGAGAATTGGATTTGTCAGAAAATGAACTAGAAAATATACCATTTAATATTAGTCAATTGAATCAGTTGACAGACCTTTGGTTTGAAAACAATAAATTATTATCAATTCCAGCAGGTATTAAATCAATGCATAATTTGAATTATTTAACTCTATTTGATAATGAGATTAGTTATTTGAATCTTGAAAAGGGGGATTTAACAAATCTGAATAATATTAACCTTTGTTATAATAAGTTTGAGTCTTTTCCATTGGAATTACTATACCTTGAGAATCTAGAAAGAATTACAATGTGGGCAAATAAAATTTCAGTTATATCTGATGAAGCGTCAAAATTGAAGAAATTAAAATATTTGAATTTGCAGTACAATGATTTAAGTGAAGAACAAAAAGAAAAATTGAAACGTCTGTTGCCAGAAACAGAATTAATTTTTTAATAAAACAGCCACTAACCCAACATCACCAGAAATGCGGGGGTTTTGGCGGTCTGACAAAGTTTTGCTATCTTCGTTTTCGTTCAACGGTCTGACAAAGTAGAGTAGTGGAAACCCGCACTACTGGTATGTTTAAATCGTTATATGGAATATTTTTATTTGCGTCGTGCTAAAAAGTTGACCATTTATGAAAAGGCTTAAATTTTGTATAATAATCTTATTATTCTGTTTCTTTAATTTGAAAGGACAGGATAAAATTCCTTCTGATAATGATTCTATTTTATTAACAGGTAAAGTTATTTATTATGATGATTTTTCTTCAATGGAAGGTGTAAGTGTGATGAGTTCAATAGAATATGGATGTGTGACGGACAAAGATGGTGTATTTGAATTTGTTATTCCAAGGAGTAATATTAAGCCTATAGAATTTAGTTTTATTGGTTGTACAAATATGAAAATTTATAATTTTCCTGATACTGTTGATGTTATAGATTTTGATACAATAATATTGTATGAAGGAATTATTTATACAACCACAAGTTTTGGATCAAATTGCAGATCATGGAATTTTATTTGTAAAAAACGATTTAAAAAATGGTTGAAGGAATTTCATGCAAATGAGGAACTTGAACTGAAAGATAAATATGAAGTTAATACGGGGATAATTACAAAACAAAATTTTTCATTTTTAGGTAGGAAATATGAATATAAAATTATGGATTGCCATTGGCATACAGGTTGTTTTGATATTTCTGTTGACCTTAGTGATCATATCAAATAAAAAAACTCCATATAACCTAACATCACCAGAAATGCGGGCGTTTTGGCGGTCTGACAAAGTTTTGCTATCTTCGTTTTCGTTCAACGGTCTGACAAAGTGGAGCAGTGGAAACCCGCACTACTGGTATGTTTAAATCGTTATAGGTAAGGCTTTGGTATTTCAAGCAATTCAGTTATTTTATTGTTTTAGACTATTCTAATTACTTTCATATGAAACAACGTTATTTACAGTCTGATAATGTAATTGTACTTTTTGATACTTATTTTCAGGTTTCATTCTTTAGGTACAAGAGTAAATTGTTTTATTTTCTCCCAACTATCTTTTATGATGAATTGCTACTTAGGACAATTCAATCAAAATGTATTATTAATTAGATAATTTATATATATTTATGAAAATTAACTGAAATTTAAAATGAGAAAAATTAAAATTAGGCAATTTTTGATAATTATTTTTTGTTTATTTTTATTAATATCATGTCAAAAAGATGACCCTAAATTAGCTGAGGTAAATAACCTTAAAGTTAAAAGGGCTTCAACAAAAATAAATTATTATGAAGGTGAAGTTTTAGATCTTTCTGGACTCATCGTAACATTGACATTGGATAATAATGAAACTGAAGATGTTGCTTTTGAGGAATTTGCAAGTAAAGAAATATCTTGTAATCCATTAAATAAAACTGTACTCGATGAATTTTCAGAAGAAGTAATTATTACGCATGCTTGTTCAGGGAATAATGTTATTCAATCTATATCAGTAAGCAATAATGTAACTGAGATCAATATAAAAACACTTCCTACTAAAGTTGATTATTATATTGGTGAAGTCTTAGATCTTAAAGGACTAATAGTAACTTTAATAATGGACAATGATGCATCTAAAGATATTCTTTTTTCTGATTTTTCTAATGCAGGATTGACTTGTTTTCCATTTAATGAAAAAGAAATAGACAGTACTTTAACAACTGTAACAATTACGCATGACACATCTGGTAAAAATGTGACTCAAATTATTAATGTTTTAACTGATTTAACTGATTTAGATGGGAATACATATTCGTATACAAAAATTGGGAATCAGATATGGATGGCTGAAAACCTTAAAACGACACATTATGGAGCAGGCGCAGAAATTACATTAGTAGAATCTGAAGGCGCTTGGGAAAATCTTTCCTATTCTGATAAAGCATATTGCTTATATGACAATTCATCAGATAATGGCAATACTTACGGACTATTATACACTTGGGCGGCTGCAAAGCTGGCATGTCCAGATGGCTGGCATTTACCAAGTGAAGCAGAGTGGATGGAATTAATAGATTATGTAAGTAATGATGGATATACAGGTATGGTAGGGACTGCTTTGAAATCAACAAGTGGATGGAATAATGGCGATAATGGCATCGATAATTATAGTTTTAACGCAAAGCCAGGAGGAGAACGTGATTATAGGGGAATTTTTTGGAGTTTAGTTAGATATGCCCATTTTTGGTCAGCTACAGCATACAGTAGTGATCGTTCATGGAACTATCAACTTTATTATAATTCGGATGTAATAACGAGTATGGCTCAAAAGAATCATGGACTATCAGTCCGATGTATTCGAGACTAAATAGTTTTTTATTTAACAAATTGGATTTCTTTGTAAATAAAAATAATTTATTTTTCTCAGATATATGGGAAAATTTTTAGCGGCCAATTTATAACACAACATCACCAGAAATGCTGGGGGTGGCAGTTTGACAATCCCGATAGCTATCGGGATCTATCTTCGTTTTTGTTCAACGGTCTGACAAATTGGAGCAGTGGAAACCCGCACTATTGATATGTTTAAATCGTTATTTTCTTCAGCGTCGTGCTAAATAATTGACTATTTTAGTATGAAAGTTTTTTAAATTAATATGTGCTGCCTTTTAACTTTTTATAAAATTATGTGGATAATTTAGCAAACGATTCTGAAAAGTTAAAACAGACTCTTTCTTTATTACACCATCTTCGATATTAATAGCCTTTTGAATTGTAACATCTTTCATCCAACTTTTACGACCTTCTAAAATTGTTGGCAAATAAACAATTAGTGCTGCAGATATTGACCTTGAAGCACTTTCCCACAGATAACTTGGTGTATGATCTACTGCATAATAGTCGATATTATTGATATTTAGAATTGGATTTTTAAAAGTTGTAGGTTTAGCAAAATAGAATCCCATACCTTCATCGCAACTAACATCAATAATTAAACTTCCTGGTTTTAAAGTATCTTTTTCGTTTTCTGTTACAAAATTGATAGGATTGTCTGTATCCTGATAGGTTCCATTAATGATAATTTCAGATTCATTAATTAAATTAGATAAAGGTCGAACTGTACCATCATGTTCTATAGTTACCATTCTAGCTTCCCCATTATTACCTTCACGAATACGAACATAATGAACATCTAAAATTTCTTCACGCACCTCATGATCAGGTCTCTGAATACAAATTGTAATATCTCTGAAACCATGCGATTTAAGTGCATAAATAGCTCCTCGACTAACAGCTCCAAAACTAAAAATAATTACTTTACGTTGGTTACCATAATGACCATCAATACCCCTTAATTGTAATGCGTGAATAACCGCGCAATAACCTGCCATTTCATTATTCTTATAAAATGTATGTCTGCCTACTTGACCATTTGGAGACCAAATAAACATGTCTTCAAAGGCAATTAGTGTTAATTTTCGATCAATTGCAGTTTGTGTAATATCACCCTGTTGTGCACAATGCGGATAACCCCAAATAAATCCTCCTTCACGTATTTCTTGTAAATCAGCTAACACTGGTTTAGCAATAATAACGGAGCCAATTTCAGCTAATAATTTATGTCGCGAAGCAACTCCTCCAGTTTGAGAAACAAAAAAATCATCATCTAATCCAAAAGGTGCACCATATCCCTTTTCAAAAATCAATTGTTTCCTAATGTCTTCAGGAAGACGTGATAGATGATCTGGATGAATTGGGACACGTTTTTCATCTTCTTTTCTTGAAGTTCCAATAACTCCTAAGCTTAGCTTTTTCATAAATTCTCCTCTTTAATTTTGTTATTAAACAAATTAATGTCGGCTCGACAATCCGTAATTCAATGAGAAATCATTTGCTGGAGTGAAAGATTATGCTATTTAAGCAGCAAAATGGAGTAATGACTGATTGAAATCAAAAATGGTATAAACCAGTTGCAAAGATACTCAATTTTTCTAAGAGATTCAAGAATTAAAAAATTGACAATAAAAAAGTTGCTAAAAAACAAGCCTATAACCCAACATCACCAGAAATGCGGGCGTTTTGGCGGTTTGACAAAGTTTTGCTATATTCGTTTTCGTTCAATGGTCTGACAAAGTAGAGCAATGGAAACCCGCACTATTGGTATGTTTAGATCGATACACAACATAACCGTATTATGAGAAGAATTAACTTATTATAAACAATTTAAAAAAATGATATGAAAAATCAAAAATTTCTTATTTCAACAATGATTGGACTAATTGTATCCTTTGGTTGCGAAACAGAAGATGAAGAAGCACTGTTGCCGATTGTAAATACCTCTGAAGTTATAGATATATCTTATACTGCAGCGATATGTGGTGGAAATATTGTTTCCGATGAAGGTTCTCCTGTAACTGCTCGTGGTGTTTGTTGGGATACAATTGTAAATCCAACAATTAATTTAAGTACAAAAACTACCGATGGTTCATCAGATGGTACATATATTAGTTCTATGGATGGTTTAATAGCCAATACCACTTATTATGTTAGAGCTTATGCCACAAATGGAGCAGGGACAGCTTATGGAAATGAAATAAGTTTCACAACTTATAACAATAACGCAATATCAGATATTGATAATAACTATTATAATATTGTTACAATTGGCACTCAAATCTGGATGAAAGAAAATCTTAAAACTACTAAGTATAAAGATGGCAGTGATATTTCTAATATAAATAGTAATAGTGAATGGATTATACAATCAACTGGAGCATATTGTTGGTACAATAATAATATTGACAACAAAAGTACTTATGGAGCTCTTTACAATTATTATACTGTTGTTGACAGTCGTGATATTTGCCCAACGGGATGGCATATACCATCTAATGAAGAATGGAATATATTAGAGACCTATCTCGGGGGTGGAGGTTTTGCTGGGGGTAAACTAAAAGAAGCAGGTACTGAATATTGGTTAAGTCCAAATATAGGTGCTGATAACGGTAGTGGTTTCACCGCACTTCCAAATGGTTATCGTTATAGCAGCGATGGAAGTTTTGATAAAATAGGTAAATATGGTTTCTGGTGGTCATCAACAGAAGCTTATGGAGAAGGAAGAGGTCGTGGACTTGGTTATACTGATACAGGTGTTTTCAAGGACACATATGATAAACATTATGGTTTTTCTGTTCGTTGTATAAAAGATTGATAAATAATTTATTAATAATCTTGAAGCGAAAAAGAATAATATAAATTAATTACGTTGTGTAACCTAACATACCAGAAATGCGGGTGTTTTGGCGGTCTGACAATCCCGATAGCTATCCTTTAGATTAGCAAAATATTTTAAATGGTTAGTTTTGTTTAAGAAGACAAACCGAAAAAGAGAATGGGTGAACTATCGATAACTATAAACCTAAGATTTATATCCCGAATTAGTCCCAATCTCTTTTCTGTTGAAGTGCGCCAATTAGAATCTTAAGTACAAAGACTTATTAAAGGATTTAGCTAATTCAACAATTTCGGTTTATCAAAACATCTAAAACAAAATTATGAAAAGAAATTGGTTTATCGGAATTGACATCTCAAAAAAAACTCTTGACATTGTTATTTATGATTAGGAAAAGCAGAAGTCCAAAAAACATTTTAAGGTTACAAATAATCTCAAAGGTTTTAAAGAAATAATACAGGAATTGAAAGCAGAAGGAATAAATCTTAAAGAAGCATTAATTTGTCTTGAATACTGTGGTATTTATGGACTTGAATTAGGGCTTTTTCTTGAAAATAAAATTGATTTCTGCTTTACAGCTCCTTTGCATATTAAAAGAAGTTTAGGCCTAACCAGAGGCAAAAATGATAAGCTGGATGCATATAAAATAGCACGTTTTTGCTATTTGTTTCGAGATGAACTATCACCAACTAAAATGCCATCTAAAACAATGGTTAAGCTTAAAACTCTAATGGCCGAAAGAAATAGAGTTGTAAAAGCTGCTAAAACAGAAAAGCAAGTCTTAAAAGAGTTCTCTATCCAATTAGACCCAAAAGCAACTAAAAGAATAAAACAAAGAATAAAATTATCATCAGACGATATCAAGGCTATAGAAAATGAGATACTTCTATTAATAAAGAAAGATATAAAGCTGCAAGAAAACTATAATCTCCTGTTAAGTATTACTGGAATAGGTATAATAAATGCTGTAATGATGATATTATGTACAAATAATTTTGAGGGAATAACTAACGCCCGGTCTTTTGCTTGTTATTGTGGTGTAGCACCATTTGAATATAGTTCAGGAACAAGTATGCGGGGAAAAACCAGAGTAAGTAACCTAGCAAATAAAAAAATGAAAGCAGATCTAACCAATGCTGCACGATCAGCAGTTTTGAATGATCCTGAACTTAGGATCTATTATAAACGAAAAAGAGAGGAAGGCAAAGCACATGGTACGGTAATGAGTGCAGTTAAGTTCAAAATTATAACCAGAGCATTTGCAATTGTAAATAGAAAAACACCTTATGTAACACTTAGAAAAGTAGGTTAAGAGTATACATAAGACACATTTGAATAAATAAAAATAGTATTAATTTAAATCGAATTGTTTGTTTTAGTCTTAGAATTCGGGATCTATCTTCGTTTTCGTTCAACGTCTGATACAGTAAAGCAGAGGAAAACCGCACTACTGGTATGTTTAAATCGTTATGGCACATTTTTTGATAGCATAATGATCTCTTTGTATTAATTTCAGATAAGATAAATATATAAATGAAAAGTAAATCGCTAATAAAGTCTAATACTCCTAGCCTTGTAATTTTGGTTCTAATTGCCATGATTGCATGTCGATTAGATATTCAGGAGAATAGAAATGTTAGGGTGTTGTATTATCAAAGTGAAATTGAAATAGTTTCAAAAATAGGAGATGTTGATTCTAAACTACCATCCTTTTATTATTTTGCATTTTTTCAGAAAAATACCCATAATCAGTTAATTGTAAATCCCTTTTACAACCACGTTTTAAAGTATCATGATCGAATAAATTTTCAGACACTTAAGAATCAAAAACATATAGAATTATCAACTGACACAAATAAAAGTCTTCTTTCCTATTATTCTCACATACATTTAGATACAGAATACCCCGAAATAATTTCCTAATTATTTTTAGTTGCTTACGGCAGCTAATCAGGTTTTAATCATTCATTAAAGTTATTCACTATGATCGTCAATGAACGAAATGTTCATTTGTTGTATCATTTAAAACCATTCGAAATGGGAAATTATTTCAAATTAAAAAAGAGTAGTAAGAACGATATTGATATTTACAATCACAAAAACACAAAACACATAATAAGCAAAATAAAGACTCATTGCCAACTCATTGCCAACTATAGCGACAATGATTTAAATCAATTAGCAACCAGGTTAAAGACAGAGGCAAAATCCGGTTGTGATATCACAGATATCATGATAGAGGCATATGCTCTGGTTTATGAAACATGCATCAGAAAACTAAAAATCACTCCTTATGATGTGCAACTAATAGGGGCAATATCTCTTCATTTTGGAAAAATTATTGAGATGCCAACTGGGGAAGGAAAAACTTTAACAGCCGTGTTTCCGGCTTTTTTAAATGCATTATCTGGAAAAGGTGTTCATATTTTGACATTTAATGACTATTTGGCAGAAAGAGATGCTAAAGGGATGTCGCCAATATTGAATTTCTTAGACTTATCTGTTGGGTATGTAACTGGTGATATGGAAGATAATAAAAGAAAAGAAGCCTATCATTGTGATATTACCTATGCCACTGCAAAAAATGTTGGATTTGATTATTTAAGTTCAACCATTGCTTATTGCAAAGAAGATGTTATTCAACGCCCTTTTCACTTTGCTATAGTTGATGAAGCGGACGCAATCCTGATTGATGAAGCAAGAAACCCTTTAGTATTATCAGGAGAAGTAGAAAAATCAAATTATGATTTTCGCAGTATAGAAAAATTTGTTTCTGAATTGGAAGATCAAAGCGATTTTGATACTGATGAATTTAAAAGAAATGTATTCTTAACTGAAAAGGGCATAAATAAAGCTGAAAGTTTATTTCAAGTTGATAATCTTTTCGATGAAAAAAGTATTGAATTGCTTAGCACAATAAATCTTTCATTGCAAGCAAAGGTTTTATTAAAAAGGAATGTGGACTACATTGTTAGAGATAACAAAGTTTTATTGGTAGATGAATTTACAGGTAGGATTGTAAACGATAGAAAATGGAAAGATGGCTTGCAATTAGCTGTTGAGGCTAAAGAAAAAGTGAAACTCCAAGTAGATGGAAAAATTCTTACTATGATTACCATCCCTCATTTCTTTGAAAAGTATAAGAAAGTTTCAGGAATGACAGCTACTGCTAGAGAATCTTCCGAAGAATTTTACAATCTGTATAATCTAGAAGTTATTACTGTTCCTTCAAACAAAACATGTTTGAGGATTGATGAACCGAATCTAATATTTGCTACAAAAAGCGAGAAATACCAAGCCTTACTAAACGATGTGCAAAACAGATGTAAGAAAGGTCAGCCTATATTAATTGGAACACTAACAGTTAATGAATCAGAGCAATTAGCTAAGATGCTAAGATATAATGATATTCCCTGTAAAATACTTAATGCAAAAAATGATGCATTGGAAGCTGAAATTATTTCAGAAGCTGGGAAATATGGAGCAGTAACCATTTCTACAAATATGGCAGGACGTGGTACGGATATTCTATTAGGAGGGAAAAATTCTTATGATAAAGAAAAAGTTGTTAAAGCTGGTGGCTTATATGTTATTAGCACCAACTTGCACGAAAGCTCAAGAATAGACAATCAATTAAGAGGAAGAGCTGGACGACAAGGTGATATTGGATCTTCTCAGTTCTACATCAGTTTTAAAGATGATTTGATGTGTAGGTATAATCTTCAAGATACACTACCAAAGAAATTAAAAAAAGCGAGAAAGAACAAAATAGAGAAAACCCAAGAATATTTAAGCCATACACAACGTGTTATTGAAGGACAAATGAACGATTTAAGGAATATGCATTACGAATATTCTTCTCTGATTGAAAAACAAAGAAAAATACATCATCATGAAAGGCAAGCATTTCTAGATGATAGTGTTGTACTCGAAATGATGAACACGGTGAACGGTAGGGTTTTGGGCAAATGTGTTCCGGAAATGCTTGTAAAAGCTAGAAACATTATTCTTTTTCAATACGATAAATATTGGTCGCAGCACATAGAATATATCTCTGAATTGAAAGAAGGGGTTCATTTATTGCAATACGGAAAACTAAATCCTTTAACTGAATTTAGAAAATATACTGACATAAATTTTAGTGAAATATGTTACCGTATTGATTTTGAGTCAAAAGAAGGTATTAAGTATCTATTAAAAAACGGCAATATGAACCTCGCTGATATGGGAATTAAAAAACCCTCATCCACTTGGACGTATATTGTAAATGATAACCCATTTAGAAGCAAATATGAAATACGCTTAACAGATAGTGCATATTTGGGTTTCTAATACAAAAAAAGTAATTTTATGAATGGATATTAAAACGAGCATAACCCAACATCACTACATAATGCAGAGTGGTGCGGTCTGACAATCCCAATAGCTATAGGGATCTATCTTCGTTTTCGTTCAACGGTCTGACAAAGTAGAGTTGTGGAAACCCGCAATGCTGGTATGTTTAAATCGTTAAGGGTAAGGTGAGTGCGCTGATAACTTTATTGTAAGATTGTGATTTTTATAGTAAGAATTAATGATGTAGCAATTGAAAATTTAAAGCCTTAATAGGTATAACTAAATATTTATAATTATGAAAAACTTAAGTCTAATTACCCTTTGTATTTTATTCTCTATGTCTACTATCGCTCAAGAAACGAATGTTGAAGATGAAAAAGAAGCCATAAAATTTGTAATTCAAGATGCTTATGTAGATGGACTCTGCAATAATGCCGACCGTGCAGCTGTAAACAAGGGGTTTCACCCAGGTTTCAATATATTGGGCGTGGGTCAAGGAGAAACCATGCGGAAAAATCCTATTTACAATTGGATTGAATATGCTGAAATAGGTAAAGCTAAGGGGAATAAATATGCTTTTCAGAACGAATTTACAACCATCAAGTTTCAGTTTATTGATGTTAGTGGTACTGCCGCTGTCGCAAAAATTAATTTTTACGAGGGAGGAATCCATAAATATATCGATTATTTGAGCCTGTTAAAATTTGAAAGTGGATGGAAATTAGTGTCCAAAACTTTTTATAAGATACCAGAGGAGAAGGGCGAAAAAAGAGAATAATATTGTGTATAGTGTATGGCTGATTGTGTGGAATCGAAAATTGAAATATCTTGATTTCTCATTATCAGCTTTTTGTTTCTTATTGCTGTAGTAGTAGAAGCAAAAACATTATTTCTAGAACCCACTGACCCTGACCCCTAAAGGGGAATCCACCCACACAACATTAATATTCAATCTTCCACCTTCCAACTTCTTTTCTTCCATTAATCACTAATCACTCTTTACTGTATTCTTTCTTTCAACTTTAGCACACTTTAAACATTTCTTTTTATAATAAATGTATTTGATTTAATTATTAATGCAATTCAGGCAATAAGAAAGGAACTGAAAAAAGATGAATTATTGGTAGATCGCCCAACACCTAACACAACATCACCAGAAATGCGGGTGTTTTGGCGGTCTGACAAAGTTTTGCTATCTTCGTTTTCGTTCAACAGTCTGACAAAGTAGAGTAGGGGAAACCCGCACTACTAGTATGTTTAAATCGTTAGTTGCAATAATTTCCGTGCTAAAATGTTAATAAATTAAAAACATGAAAAAACTGATCTCAACATTTTTCATTTCAATCTTTTTCTCAATTAGTCTAATTGGTCAGAATACTGGTGATTCCCCCCAAACAAAACTTGGATTTACTACGAGAATAAAATCTGAAATTCTTAACGATAGTCTTAATTTATTTATTCATCTCCCTTTTAACTACAAGAAGGATAGGAAGTTTCCATTGATTTTATTGCTTGATGCACATACAACATTCAAAGCATTTTCTGCATGTACTGAGTTGATGGCATATGACAGAAGTATACCAACTTGCATTGTTGTTGGATTTCCACAATATAAATATGCAGATTTTGATTCGATAAGCATAGATAGTAAGATGGATAAACTTTCTAGGTTTATAGACGAAGAATTATTTCCCTATCTTGATTCCAAATATAATTATACAACAACAATACTTTGGGGACAAGGAACTGAAATTACGACATACCTGATGTTGGACAAACCTTATTTGTTTAACGGATATATTGCAGACGTTCCTGACTTTGGTTTAATATCTGATAAAGTTAACTCAAAAGATGCTTTTGGAAACCTAAAAAACAAAAATGTGAACTATTATCTTTTTGGAAGTAGCGTGAAAGGTGTTTATAATGAAACATTCTTAAACAACATAAAATCAAATGCTCCCGAAGGATTAAATTGGTATTATAATATTTCGGATGAACCAAATAAGATTATATATTTTTTGAATAATTATATGCATGCAATTGAATTGTTTTTCAATGATAAAAAAGAATAATTACACTAACTAACCCAACACCACTAGATAATGAGGGGGGGCAATCGCGATAGTTATCGGGATCTATCTTCGTTTTCGTTCAATGGTCTGACAAAGTAGAGCAATGGAAACCTGCACTACTGGTATGTTTAAATCGTTAGGCATAAGGAGAGAAAAAATCAAATAAATCAATCTGACAATATTTTCTACATCGAATCACTCTGTTAAATGGATAATTAATATTTTAGTTTCCCAATGCACTTTTGCACTAACGTGCAATTAAAAAAATCCTGTCGAGCATTAAACACTTTTACTCCGTTTCATTTCATTAAAGAGTTTAATTAATCTTTCCAAAATTTATTATGTACTAATCCTTTTTATTCTTGCTTTAGGTATTACAGTCTGCAATTTGATTAATGATAAATTGCGATGAGATATTATAAATTGGTCGCCAATAATAATCTTGTCAGTTTGGCAATAAATATCAATGAAGTACAAAATTACTCGCATAGCTCGTGAGAACTCACCGCATAGTTGTTTTAGTTTTTAGAACTAGCAAATTGCCCGATAGGACAAAAGATAGTTATCTTGCATTTTGCTTTAATAGATGAAATTACTTCATTGAAAATTAAACCAGATCATTAATATATTCGATCTGGTTTAACTATATTGTGTTTCTTTATTCCATTATTTGTATCCTGCAACAGTATTTGGAACTCTCTCTTCTTTAATAACAGGTTCATCTTCTTTAATCATTGCATCTTTCGATGATTTTCCTGTACCTCCTGTTGGGAAAAACATTACAGATAAATTAACATCTGCAACTTCTGTTTTTGAGGCAGCACTATGTTTATTAGCCCAAAGATAAAATGTATGAGTACCTGCACTAACAGGTATACATCTATGTTGTGAGAATGATGTATATTGATCAGAAGAATCCGGGCAATTATAATCAGTAAGTATGTTTAAATACTCATACCACTCATCTTCTGCATCCCATGAAATATTTGGATCCTGATCCATTAAAATACCTGATAAAAGCAAATCCCAGCCTATGCTTTCCCAATCGACATATCCACTTGCCATAACAAAGCACACTCCATTTGAGGGTATGTCTAATGTTACAAACCTTACGTTGTTATATGATCCGTAATTAGCAGTAATTTGATAACGCTGGTCTCCACCAGTATAGTTTATAAGTGGTTTTACATTACTAAGGCCGCTACCATCACCGGTCACCTTACCTGAGCCATCAACTTTAAACACACTTGTACCATTGTTTTTTGTAATATCAATACTACTAGTATTATCGTTTGTGTTTAACTGTATTGTTTTAGCATCCGTTGAATTAGCCATATTTGGTGAGTTGTAAAGGCTGGCAAAATCTCCGTCAAATTCGCTTTTATTGTTCCATAAAGTTGTATCTGTGGAAGAGATTCCTTTTGCAATTGATGCATCATATACAGGATCGGTTTCTCTTATGCTTACTCCTCCAACAAGACTATCTGTTGTATTGGCATGAAGTGCGTACGGAACACTGAGCAACTGACTTGTTCCGGTAATTGTATATTCTGTTCCACCTGCTGCATGAGGGTCGGTTTCGCTTTTCAGAAAATAAGGACCATTTGACCAGTCAATTACTGAAAAATCATCGGACGTTGTTCCCGTTCCGATTTCTATGGTTACCAATCCGTTTGCATTGCTTGAAGTTGAATGTGTTTCAACATATACAGCCGTTCCGTCTGCACTACCTTGCAGTATGCTTATTTGCATTCCAATCTCTTGGTTTGTAATAAGTTGGTTGCTTGCATTTCTTATTGCCGATTGATATGTCATTTTCTCGGGACTTTGTGCCCACAGTGTAGTAGTTAGTAACATTGCTGTTAAAATCGTAACTATATTTTTCATGTTTTTAGTTTTTGATGATTTTAAATGTTTTTATTATTTGCTCATTATCCGTAACGTTTAAAATGTATGTTCCGGCTGTTAAATCGTTTGTGTTAATCTCTGTTTTGTTTGTTGTTATGTTTTTAGATTTCAGAAGTTTTCCTTGTAAGTCGTATAGTTGAAAGTTTAAAGATAAAAGTGCATAGTTTTTAACATGTATTGTAAGTAAATCAATTGTTGGATTTGGATATACCGAAATATTGATTTTTATACCCTCTGCTTCGGGGATTCCTATTACAATTGAAATTTCATATGGCTGCTGCACACCTTGAACGATACTGTTACCGTTTGTTCCTGTATGTGTATTGTAAAAAACTTGCCCAACCGTATAGCTTGCAGAGCCTGTTCCCGTTGCTTCTCCACCTGTTGCTGGCATTGCTTCTTGGGCTTGCAAACTGCTTAATCCATAGATTAAGATTATTACAGTGATAAATTTTTTTGCTGTTTGTTTCATGATTCTATATTTTTTAGGATTAAAATATATGATGAAGTGATTTTTTCATTGTTATGCCGTGGAGCATTTGTCTAACTCTATTACCATTATTTCGATTTCGATTTCGATTTAATATTTTATTGAGTTTTCGTAACTTACTAAATATAAATGAATTTCACAAATTTTTCAATGCAATTTACGACTAATAATTGAGATAACTGTTAACTAATTTTAAATGGAAGCTGAAAAAAGTTTAAAAATTTATAAACAAGCAATATGAATTGTTAATATAAATTTAATAAACTACCAGAATTTAATTTTGCCCACTGCATACCAGCACATTCGAAGTAATAAAAATCCGTGTCGGAATCTGGAAATATTTGTATCGCCATATGTTCTTTTGCGATAGCGAACTGGCAAGTCAATAATTTTAAGATTTAGTTTATATGCACCAAATAATAGGTCATAGTCACCAAAAGGATCAAATTCACCAAAAAACTTTCTGTTTGCTTGCAATCTATTATAATCATTGCGAAACATAACTTTTGTTCCACAAAGTGTATCTTTTATAGGTTGTTCAAGTAACCAACTAAAAACCCAACTAAAAAATTTATTACCTGCAGTATTAAGAGATCGCATTGCGTCTTTTCCCATAGGATAAATCAATCTCGAACCATTAATAAACTCTCCCTTTCCGGAAGCCAATGCTTCATAAAATTTAGGAATATCCTCAGGTGGTACAGTTAAGTCTGCATCAAGAATCATTAAAATATCACCGGTTGCAATTGAATAACCCTTTCGTACAGCATCTCCTTTTCCTTTACCTTCTTGTTGTGTGATTTTTATATCGTGAGTATCTTTATACTTTTTTTGAATTCGTTGAATAGTTTCCCAAGTATCGTCTGTTGAATTTCCTTCAACATAAATTATCTCAACATGTTTACAAAACTTAGGTAAACGAGTAATTGCATCTTCAATGTTACCGCTTTCGTTTCTTGCAGGAATAACAACTGTTGTGGAATACTCTTTCTTTTCTTCATCCTTTTGATGAAAAATAGGACGTGCGTTTATAAATTTATTTACACACATCGAATTAAAAAGAGGTAAACGTGCTATGTATCTATTAACTAAATATGAGATTATTGGAATATTAACTGGCAAAAGCAAACTACGTGTTGTTCTGAAAGCTTCAAAATCTGACAAATAAAGCAAGTTTGCTATATCATGATTCGAAAGCCAGTTTTTACGTGGAGTTCTCTTTTTAAATCCAAATAATTCACCCAAACGTAAAATAGGTTCCCAAAACTGATTGTAATAAGAGATTATTATTCGTGTTCTTGGATGACAAATCTTTTTTACCGAATTCAATACATCTAGTACATTATCGAAATACCCTATTACGCCAGTCAAAAGCACAACATCATACTTTTTATCAAGATCTATTTCTTCGGCTAACATATTATGGAATTCTATATCAGGATGATTCTCCTTAGCTATCTCGATCATCTTAGGACTATAATCAATCCCTGTTTTTTCTTTACCTTTTATTTCCGATAAAGAATCTCCATTACCACATCCTATTTCTATTACAGTATCTTCATCCTGAATATAATAGTTACAATATTTAATAATATTTCGCCAAAAATATTTATATCTTTTTCTGTATTTAGAAAACTTTGGTGCTAGTTTTTCAAAATGCTCGTAACATTCTCTTGAACGTATTGACTTGATTTCAAGCATAATTAATTTATTATTATTTAATAAAAGTAAGAAAAATAGCCAAGAAGCTGAATTTAATCAATTAATTTATTAGGAAATATAATGAAATATACTCCACTAAAGGATAATACTACTCGTATAGCAAAAGTTAAGAGCCCCAAAGCAACTGCTAAATTTACATCAACCAACAATAACCGAGAAGCATACACAAACACTAATTCTCTTGAGCCAAATCCACCCAAAGTAACAGGAATAGCAAAAATCACTCCTGAAATCAAAAATACAAACCAGTAATCATGGAATGCAGTACTTAAACCTAAACTAACTAAAATTAAATGAGCTGATAAAACCTGTAATAACTGAATTACAATAGACAGAGCGGTTGTTTTTGGCAAAGTTGAAATATAACCTCTAAAAAAAAACTTTAGCACATAGAAATACACCAAATAACTACAAGGAATAAGAATTAGTATATAATTTTTATAGGGAAAATCTAATGAAATAAATAAAGCAGATATAAAAATTAAAATTACTAAACCATATAATCCGTTAACTCTATTCAAAACAGAAGCCCAAATAACAGATTTAAGATTCGAACCATGATTCTTTTTCAACCAATAAACTTTATAAGCATCTCCACCAATGCCGCCAGGCAAAAATAAATTATAAAACATTCCCAATATATATAATTTCAAGTTTTGGATTTCACTCAAAACTACTTCCATGGCTTTAAAGAATATATTTAATCTATATGCTTCAATTAGTTTCGATAAGCCTAAAACAATAAATGCTAAAAATAAATAAACAATCTTTAAGTCCTTAATATCTAACCAAAGTTCTGTTAAATTAATCTTTTGAATAACAACATAAATTGCTAAACTAGTAATTAGTAGTTTGAATATAAAATTTAGTATTTTTTTTAAATTCTCTTTTGTCAAAACAACTGTTTTTTATTGAAGCATAAATAAATTTAATTTTCTTTATTTCAAATCAGGATAGATCAAATTTTATTCTTCCACTTATCTATATATGATTTGATTTGCTCATCTATATGTAACTTATTTAATCTTTTCGATATTTTAAACGATTGGTTACTAGTTTGAATATTATTGAGTTTATATTCAGGTTTTGTTTTTAATTTATTTATTAAATTTTGCTGAAATTGAAATGGATCTTGACAAAATTGATCATAATCAACAATTAAATATGAGTCTTGATCTAAATCTTTGATTTGTTCATTCAATATCTCATCGAGCATTAAAAACTGCACTGTTGCTGCTTCAGTTAAATTCTCATAATTATTTGTATCAAATTGCATATCAGGATACAAACCCCATAATATAGTATCTGTCCCAAAAAAATCTTTGCTTGCTGTAATTGTTGATTTAATAACTGCTACAGGATCTCTTTTTACAATAATATAAAAACCTCTTTTAAAAATTTTCTTAAATATTGGGATCAATAATGAATTACGATTATTCTTAGTAAGAATGGGCATATTATAAGCTTCATATAAGGAGTAGAAATAATCGGCTAGGTTTGAATTTTTACCTTTTATTTCTGTAGGAAGTACATAATGATTTTTTCCAAACCATTTATCCCAAACTTCGTAACTGTCACCAATAGAGAATAATCCTTTTGAAATACCATAGAAATTTTTATACGAGCCATTTGGTTTATAAAATCTAACTAAAAGTTTGTGTACAAAATATGTTGATCGTTTAAATATTGTATTAAAATTACCAATAGGAAAAAACGGGAAGGTCTTTTCAATAAATTGAGATATCAATGTAGATCCTGTTCGTTGAATACCTACAACAAATATGATTGGAATTTCTTTATCTAATTTACTTATTCTTGATTTCTCGATCAATGCAAAAACAACATCAATCGGACTTAAAATAATCTGGAGAAACTTTAACCACAATACATAATAAGCTGCTGTTTTTAAGCTAAATAAAATCTTAAAAAAAATATAAAATCCTTTTCTAAGCTTGCTACCTAATTTTTCAAAATCACTTCCTTTACTCATTATTTAATAAGTAATTTCCCATAATAAGGCAGGTTCATCTACACCAATAGTATGTATAAGCTTAATTTTATGAGGATATTTCTGATGGATAAAATGCAAATGTCGTTTTACCGTACTTATTGTATACTTTGTTTTCTGGTTAGGATACTTTCGTAAATTGCCCATAATTACATATTTAACCTTAGCATCTTTTAGTTTTTGCAATAATTCGTCAGCATCTTCTGTTGATATACGGTAAAGTCCGTGAAATTTACGTTTTGCATATACAAAGGAAATACTTGGTTTACGACAAGCAATCATAACAGAATCGGGAACATTTTTTGCTGCCCATTCACTCATTTTTATATAATTAATCCAGTCTGGAGTCATTCCGTAAAACTTATTCCCGGCAGAATATTCCATTAAATACTCATTATTAGCTTTCACCTTTTTTGCAGTTACATTAAAATTAGTAAAAAAGATAATAACTAAAAATATTGGAAGTAATCCTTGTAGAATTTTAAATTTTGGTGACTTAGCTAAATAATAAAAACCCGAAAACAAAAACAGCAATATTAATGGAAAATATGCAAGAATTAATCGATCTTGATCCCAACGTGTTTGAACAATAACAAAAGTTATTCCTATTAAAACAGTAAGATATATACCTGTAAAAAACAAGTACTTATTTTTCTTGAAAGCATAATAAATTGCAATGAAGAATACTATATAAACTAGTACAGTTAATATGTATTTTGGCTGAAAAAATCCTACTTCTTGTCTAAAACCAATAAATTTATATAAATGCCTTGATAAATATAAATTTGAATTATCAATAAATCTTGCAATAAATCCTATAAAATTCTCTTGCCCTTTTGATATATCATAAGTATCAACTTGCATTAATCGATTTAATTGTGATGAAAACTGAGATGTCTCAGAATGAAATAAAAACTTTTTTATCAAATTAAACATGCCAAATTCAAGAACAAAAGCTCCTGTTGTAAACACCATACTTTTCCATTGCAATTTTATTCCAAAGTAAATGATAACAGCAATAAATCCTCCATATCCAATACTCCTAGTTAAGCCTAAAAACAATAGCAACATTCCAAGAATAAGGTACTTTCCCCAGCTATCTTTTATGGAGATACTTTCCTCTTTTGAAACAAAAGCATTAAAAAAGTATAAAAAGAATCCTGCTTGTAGAAATAAGAAAAAGGCTTCGGAATAAGTTTGACTCGCATAGAATAGTACAAATGTATTAAAAGATACAATTAACATTACTGATACAAGCAATAATCCAGAAACTCTACCTTTAAATGCTCTATAAAAAATATATAAATGAAATATTATTGATGCTAACGATAATGATTTTAACAAGGTAATATTTAGACCAAAAATCCATACAAAAACACTTAAAAATAAAGGATACAATGGCCCCTGCAATGAAGGGAAAGTAGATTCTTTAACAAACTCAAAAGCTCTTAATATATAAGCAGAATCATCTCCTCCGTCACTTACTCTAAAATTAAACAGTAAGTATGAAAACAATAAGGTAAAAAAAAAGGATATCCAAAAAAACACGTTCCCTTTTGAATCAAAAAAATGATCTAATTTTTCAAGAAAATCCTGTTTTATTTTTATATCTTCCGGATTTTCTGTCTTTATATTTGGTTTTTGTTCAGACATAGAAAATAATTTAATTTATAACAAATCGTTTCAAAAAATCCTGATATGAGTTTTCTATTTCAGCTTTCAATTCAATTTTACATTCTCAACTAAAGTGTTTTAATTTAGTAATATTCAGTTACTTACGATGTGTGTCAGCATTTATCTATTGTTTGACTTCTTATAAATGCGGACTTTTATGCTATTAAAATTAGAATATTATTTTATCATTTCAAAATATATTTATTAGAACATCTTCATCATCTTTTAAAGATGATGAAGATGTTTGCGGTTCGATATTGTCCTTCTAGTTATTATTTTTCTATTCTCAATAATTTTCATTTCTAGGTCGTAATAAATTCTTCTTGTTATGTTTTGTGAATGTAATATTTTTAATAAAACAAGCAGATGACACAGTTCACTGTACAAACCTCAAAAATAATTTGACAGAGATAGAAATTATACAAAGAAACTCATTCAGTACACATAGTTATTTATTCAGCACTGTTAGATGAATAATCAAAATCCTTTATCCATCACTATTACAAGCGCAATTGCAATTTTACAAGTACAAACACATTGTCAAACCTTTTAAGTTTGCCAAAAAGTTTGTAATCCAACCCAATTTTTCCGTAACTGGCAATTAGTATTCCAACCTTAATACTAATTTTTTTGTTTTCATGGTTTATTCTTTACCAACTTGAAAAGTATGGTGGCATTACGCCCAACTAATAACACCGTTCAACAAAAATACGGGGTTTTGTAGTTTGCTGACTAAGTTTTATCTTAGTAAAGTTGTTCAACGGAGGACAATGAAACAAGGCGCAAGCCCGCACTATAGTTAACGTGGGACCGTTAGGCATAATATGTATTTTGAAACCAAGTAGTACAAATAGAAAAATATGAAATTCAAACTGATAATTATAATTTTTTTAATTAATTCTATATTTAGCTATAGTCAGGATAATAATATAAAACCATACAAAGTTTTAAAAGGTCATAAGCACAAAGTTCAGAGGGCTTTTTTCAGTTCCGACGGGAAGTTTATAATAAGTTATGGTTGGGATAATACCATTAAAATTTGGGATGTAAAAACTTTTTCAGAAATAAGAACTTTAAAAGGACATACAGATCAGATTTGGTCTGCTGCAATAAGTAATGATAATAAGTTTTTAGCTAGTGGCTCAATGGATAGAACTTTTATTATTTGGGATGTAGAAACTGGAGAAAAAATCCATCAAGTTCAAATAAGTCCATACTATATTACTAAAAAAGGATTAATTCCTGAATTGGATAGAAAATTACAAAATTCAATATATCGTGTTGCTTTTAGCCCTAATGGAAAACAATTAGCGATCGCTTCTGCAGATAAGTTAGTTAGAATTTGGGACATGGAAAAATCAGTATTTATTGATACCCTAGATGGTCAACATATTACAAATTGGATGTCGTGTGGGTATAGTCCTGATGGTAAATATTTAATTAGTGGATCTGGTGGTTCATGGAATGAAGATGGTGTGAAAGTTATTTGGGAAACAGATACCTATAGTCAAATTAGCAGAATTATTATGTCTGGCAGTATTTTATTTACTGAAAATAATGAACTGGGAATTTATACTGGGAATAATAGTATGAATTATTATAATTTATCAGATGGTAGCTTTGTGATTAATAAACCTTTCCCCGATTTTAATGGAAATTTTAATATGAGTCCCGATAAAAAATTTATTGTTAGTTGTAATGAAGATTCTTTTATCATAATGCGAAATGTAAAAACGCAGGAAGTAGTTTGGACTTATAAAAATGAAAAACTTGAAATCCATAGAGCACATTTCAGTCCAGATGGGAAATATTTAATTGCGGGGACACCAGAGAGTGATATTTTAGTTTGGAAAATGGAAATTCTAATTGGGCAGCAATAAATACATACAATGCCTAACCCAACATCACCAGAAAAGCGGGCGGGCGGTCTGACAATTCCGATAGCTATCGGAATTTATCTTTGTTTTCGTTCAACGGTCTGACAAAGTAGAGCAGTGGAAACCCACAACGCTGTTAATACGGAATCGTTAGACACAAGGGTTTCTAAAAATTAAGAATTCCAATCTTTTTTTACGTTTTGATAGTTATATTTACTTTCTGATAAGAAAGAATAGTTTATTCATCATGTTTGATACTGAACAAAGCGAAGCGTTCTCTTGAGACGAAGTCGAAAAACTGAACGAAGCAATCTCATGAGTCTCGCGTAAGAGACGAGTAATTTATCGAGATAAGTTTGGTACGTATGATTGAAAATTACTTACTGCGTTCATGAGAGAAGTTGTTGTAGTTTTTTCCAACGTTTTTCTCACTTTTTATCAATTTATAATCTGCATATCCAATGTAGTTTTATCAAATAGTCGTTCAAATAAACTTTGACTTAATTATTTTTCAGAATTTGATTAATAAATTTTATTACATCTCAAGTTTGTTTTGCGATATCTTACAGAACAGTAGTCGAAAACAAAATAAAAATGGAGCTTTTTGAATAAAGCTCCATTTTAAGGGAAATGATAAAAATTATTTTTTGATTACCAACTTTTCAATAACCATTTTATTATTTTTTAAATTGATCATCAATAAATGTGCTCCATTATTTAGTTTACTAATATCTAATCTTTTAGATTTTACTTGATCAGAACTAAATTCTAAAACTTTTTGTCCACTTAAATTATAAATTGAAATAGCACTTACTTCAGAAAACAATTCGTTGTCATTAAAATAAATATAGTTGGTTGCAGGATTAGGATAAATTCCGAAATCTAGTTCAATTATCGAATTTAATCCTGTTGCAATTAAATTAACAACTTCACTAACAGTACATCCATTGTCATCTTGAACATATGCTGTGTATGTACCTTCAGCCAAACTTGTGAAATAGCTATCTAATTGATAAGCTCCATCATTCAGCGCATACATTAATGGATAGGTACCACCATACCCAACAATATTTAATTCACCGTCATTACCATTACTTGGATTTGTTGTTGTAATATAATTAATTAATAACTGATCAGGATTTAGAACCTGAATATCTGTATAATACTCAATACAATCTTCAGCATCTTTAATATAAATTGGGTAATATCCTGCTTCAAGATTATTAAATGCATTATTAGTTTGATAATTTACTCCATCAATACTAAATTGATAACTTCCCCAACCACCAAAAGCTTCTACAGAAATTATTGCATCATTATCATTGTAGCATGTAATACCTTGAGTTAATTCAGCATTTCCTGAAATTTCAGTTGGATTAGTTACTGTGTAAACAACAGATGTATCAGTACATCCACCATCATCTAAGGCAACAAAATAATAATCTCCAACAGGAGCACCCTCAAAATTTGTTTGTGAAGAATAACCAAAATTGTTTACCTGATACATTATAGTACCTGTTCCTCCTGTTGAACTTAAATTAAATGATGCGTCACCATCATATGCGCATGAAATTGGTTTAAAATCTACAGTAAGACTTGGTCCATTTTCAACAGTTAATGTAAATGTTGTTGAATCCATATTTGAACTAGCATCGATTACTCTAAGTTTAATATCGGTAGTTCCTGAACTGGCAGGAGTAATATTTAATACATATGATCCGGCGCTTCCTGTTACATTCATATTTGCTACAGGAACTACAGTTTCATTTGTACTAAATAAATCAAATGATACACTAGCTAAATCATCATCATCTGCTGTAAAGGCTGAATTTAATTCATTACTTGAACAAATTGATGTGTTTATGATTGTTGATATTGTTGGATTTCCACCCCCATATGCTTCAATTGCAATATTTTGAGCTGTAATACCAGATGAATTTATAGTTATATCAGCATTATGATTACCTGTTATACTCGGATTAAATCGAATGTAAATAGTTGTTGTAGTAACAGATCCAGCTGATGGAGTAAGTGTTAATTGATTTAAATATCCCGAACCTGATGTAAGTGAAAGCTCAAATCCTGTTGGTGCGGTTATAATTAAATCATCGGCTAATTTTGTTCCGGATACTGTAAACGACTGTTCTAATGAAGAGTTACCTACTTCAATAGTTCCAAAATTAGTTAAGTTTTCCACAATAACTACATTAGGTGCTGGTAATCCTACTCCCTGATAATAACCTATATTAGTACCATATAAAGCATCACCTGTACTCAGAACTGGAGATCCTTCCAGAACTTCAACATTACCATTTTCAGGATTAATAAATAATGGATCTCCTTCAATGTTACCACCATTATTGATTCCAAATTCGGTATTCCAACTTGTACTAGGCGATCCAGTAATTAAACAATGATTATAGGTTGGACTCTCAGTTCCAGTTGTAGCATAACTTCGAATTTGTACGTCATCATTACCATAAAAAATTACGTTGTTGAATTGTGGATCTGCAACGCCTTCTTGTGCATTAATGTGAAGTGCTGTACCCCAATCGCTAACACAAGTGTTTCCATAAAAAGTAGCGTTTGTTATTGTTGGAGATACAATTCCTGCACCACCAATATATCCGCCTGACATATAAATACCACCACCGTTTTGAGCTGAGCTATTATTTATAAATGCAACATCAGTTAGTGAAGCATCACAACTTGAATTTGGAATAGCAGACATATAAATTGCTCCACCTCCAGCGGAAGAAGAATAAAAAGCATAATTATTAATAAATTGTACATTTTCAATTGTAGTTGCATTAGTTGTATATGAATCAACAATACCATCCATATATATACCACCACCATGTCGTGCAGTATTATCTTTAATAATCAGATTTCGAAGTAAAGGACTACATTCTTTTGTAAATCCCACTTGCATATAAATCCCACCACCACGATAATATTCTATACTTGATCCGTTACTGTTTCCGCCACTAATAGTAAAACCATCAAGTACAGTTGTAGAAGTAAATGCTGCGTCCCATGCATCAAATAAAACAACAGTATAACTATTTTCTGTATTGTTACTTAATTTATCATCGTTACCAAACCTGTCACCTGAAAGTATTGATTCATTGGTTTCCAGATCCCTGTTATCAATTGTTGTTTGGTTTATTTCTTCAATACCTTCGAACCCACCAAATATTTTTACTCCAGCAACCATTTCAAAAACATCGGCTCTACTAGACACATATGGTTTATATATTCCTTTAGCTACAAGGATTGTGTCCCCTGAATTAACTTCAGAAAGCGCTGCCGATAGACTATTGAAAGCATTATCCCAGTTTGCCCCATCATTATTTCCTGAAGCATCGGATTTTACAAAATACTTATTTCCATGATACCCAGTGCCATTAATGCTTTTATTGATGCTTGATAATCCACTTGTAACATGAGAAATATTACCGGAATAGTACACATCATTTTCTGGTGCAAATCGAATGTAAATTGTTGTTGACGCTATTGTGCCTCCAATTGGAACCAAAGTTATTTCATTTGTAATTCCTGAATAATCACCACTTGTTAATGAAATCTCAAATCCTGTTGGTGCTGTAATCACCATATCACCTGTTAAATATACTGCAGACACATTGTATGATTGTTCATCCGAATGAGTATACATTTCAATACTTCCGAACGCAATGCTTGAATTATCGACTACCATATCGGGTGCCGCTCCGGTTCCATTAACACGAACAGTATCAAGTGTTGGCAATCCGTATGATGTATGATTTATTAGGTCTGATTTTACACCTCCTGTTGTAGGGGAGAATCTAGTATAAATATTAGTTACACCAATTGTCCCTGCTGATGGAGTTATTGATAAGGTATCTGTTTTACCCGTAAAATCTCCGCTAATTAAACTTAGTTCAAACTCCTCCGGTGCAATAATTAATAAGTCATCCATCAAATTACTTCCTGATACAGTATATGACTGTTCGTTAGAATTTAAGCCAACTCCAACCTCTCCAAAATCAGTTAATGTTTCTGTAAGTGTAAGTTCCGGTGTTGGAATTCCAGCTCCTTGATAGAATCCAATATTATTACCAATACCAGATTTTCCAGCAGTTAATAATGTTGATCTATCAAGTAGTCGAATATCATTATCTGCGTAACTTACAAAATAAGGTATAGTGTCTAAATTACCACCTAAATCGGTTCCAAATGCTGCTTGCCAATCCGTGCTACTTCCTGATTTTGGAACCATGCAATTTTCAAAGCTTATATTTGTAGAAAGTAATTGCATTTCGAAATACTCTGGGTAGTCACTTCTACATTCATTTCCCCAAATGGCAACATTTGTTAAAATTGGATTTTCTGTAGTTGATACATTAGCAAATCCACCTGCTATAAATGAACAATGATTATTGCTAATAGAAATGTTCGATAGTTTGGGAGCACCTTCATCTATATAAAAACCGCCACCTCTGCTATTGGCACTATTATTTGTTACTTTTAAATTGGCAAAAACAGTTTTAGAATTAAAACTATATACTCCACCACCAGACCTATAAGTTGCGTCGTTTATTGCATTTCCACCTGATATTTCAAAACCATCTAATCTGGTATATTCACTTAGATCAATAGCTCGAACTACATTATAAGAATTATCTGAATTATTATTGAATCCATCATCATCTGCGTTTAAATCACCAGATAATATTGAAATATTATTTTCAAAATCACGATTATCAATAATTGTTTGATTGATAACTTCATCGCCATTAAAACTTCCATATATTTTTGACCATTCTTTTAATTCAAAAGCAACTGTAACAATTGAAGCATCAGGATTATATGTTCCCTTTGCTACATAAATATCCTGGAAAGGCACTAGTGATGCAATTGCTGTATTTAAATCTGTATATGCATCTCCCCAACTTGTTCCATTATTACTACCAGTTGCATTAGCTTTTACATAAACCGGACTTGGCATAGTTTCGCCAGCAGCTTGATAATAACCAATATTGCTACCGTAAGTTGCATTTCCAGCACCTATAGCAGGAGAAGCTGTAAGTAATTTATAATCTCCATTATATGGGTCTTTTGCATAAGGCAATGTGTCCAAATTATTTCCACCATCTGTACCAAAATCAGTATTCCAGTTTAATGACCCTCCGGAACCTATAACTATTGAGTTTGTATATGTAGGAATACAACCTGTACCAACATTAATCTGATCTACACTGGCATCATTATAATATACTATCATATTATTTACTGCAGGCGATGAATTAGAGAAATATTGAATTCCAGATCCATCATCTGTAGCATCATTGTTTAAAATTGAAATATTTATTAATTGAGGGCTCGCTGTGTATAAGTATAAACCTCCTCCGTACTTAGCATAATTTTCTATTACTTGTAAGTTTCTTAATACTGGGCTTGCTTTATATAAAAATAAGCCTGCACCTCTGTCTTCGTAATTAGCGAATATTCCACTTGCATATCCACCAGAAATTTCAAATCCATCCAATACTGCTGTTCCATCTACATTCCTAATGTCAAAAACATTATATGAATTTCCTCCCAATGATCCGTTTTTATCAATATCACCACTTAATATTGTTTTATTAGTTTCCAAATCTCTGTTATCGATAACTGTTTGGTCAATTGAGCCTTCATTACCAGCAAAACCACCGTAAATTTCGACGTATTCTTTAAGATAATACGAAACAGAACGATCGCTTGCATGTGGGTAATAAGTTCCTTCTGCTACATATATTTTCTGGGTAGCAATTGCTTGATCAATAGCATCCATTAAATTTGTGTATGCATTTGTCCAATCGGAACCATCTTCTGCACCTGCTGCATCCGACTTAACATAAAGTGGCGATGGAACAGTAAGTGCTGCATCTTGGTAATAACCCATATTTGATCCGTATGTTACATCACCGGTTCCATTTGCTACTGAATTTGCCAGTATCCGAATATCTCCATTTTTGAAATCTGCAAAATAAGGAAATTCATCTTTGTTATTTCCACCATCGGCACCCCAAGCTGTATTCCAACCTGCTCCACTTTCGCCACAACCTTGCATTATAGAATTAGAAATGGTTACATAAGCTTCTTCTGATGAAAATGAATCATGATTACCCCAAAAAATTGTATTAATGATATTTGTAGTACAAAAACGATTATAAAAAGATTCGTTATTCCCATCGGTTCCATTTTCGGTTGCCGTTACATTATATATATTAACGTTACCAAAATTTAAATAAAAAGTTGATCCTTTTGATTCTCCTTCGTTATGTTCAAAAAACATATTACTAAAATCACAATTACTATTATAAGCATAAAGTCCACCTCCGTTGTACGAACTATTATATATAAAATGTATATTATTTAAATCTACTTTTGATTGATAAATATGAATACCTCCACCATTTTCATAATCAGAAGTGTAAGAATTTCCATTTCCCCCTGTTATAGTAAATCCATCTATTTCAAAATCAATATCAATTGTATTTACTTTTACCACGTGATAACTATTCTCTGAATTATTAGTAAATCCATCATCATTTCCACTTAAATCACCGGATAAAATTGTTTCGTTTGTTTCAAAATCCCGATTATCCATTACCGATTGATCAATAGGATATTCCGAACCGGAAAATCCTCCATAAAGAAAAACGCCTTCAGGTATATCAAAGGATACCGTACGCACTGAAGCATCGGGGGTATAAGTTCCTTTTGCAACATATATTATTGAACCAAAACTTGTGTTATCCAGTGCAGTTTTTAAACCTGGATATGCATTTGTCCAATCTGTACCATCATCATTACCGGAAGCATCAGCCTTTACAAAAACTTCATTTAACGCAACACCTGCCCCTTGATAATATCCTATATTAGAACCATATGTTGCATTACCTGCTCCTATTACAGGTGAATTTTCAAATACTTCAAAATTGGTATGATTAGCTAACCAAGGATGATTTTCAATATTATATCCTCCATCATTTCCAAAATTTGGATTCCAATTGTCACTTGAGGTATTTTTAATAAGCGAGTATGAAAATGTAATATTTTGTGATCCATCCCAAATATACATACCAGATGTAACAGTATTATTCCACATTATGGTATTAATAAAATTTACAGTAGGAGATCCTCCGCCATAATATATCTGGCTATTTGCTAAATAACTGTTCAATGAATTATAATTCTCTAGAAAATTAACATTGGTAAACTCACCGTTACATCCGCTGTTGTAAACTGCCCCTCCAGAGTTTGTACAGTTATTATCATAAAAAATACTATTTGAAATTACAAAAGATGATGAAGTAAAGGATACAGCCCCACCATATTTTGCTGTGTTATTTTTAAAAATCACATTATTAAATGTTATATCACCTCCAGTAATTTTTGCCGCACCACCAAAATCGACACCACCATTTCCTCCCGATATAGTTACTCCATCTATAATTACTCCTGTGTTTGCACTAGTCAAAATGTGTAATGAATTTTCAGTATTATTTGTAAAACCATCATCGTTAGCATTAAGATCTCCAGAAAGAACCACTTCATATATTTCGAAATCGCGGTTCTCCATAAAATTTGCTTCGCCATAAGATTCCGAACCTGAAAAGCCACCATAAATTTCTAGATCCTGAATCATGTCAAATGATACAGAATTATCGGAGGCATGAGGAGTATACGTTCCTGATTGAATATAAATTATATCTCCGGCAACTGCTACAGCGAGAGCTCCCTGGAGATTAATATATCCATTCGTCCAACTTGATCCATCGGAATTGTTACCAGACGATGATACATAATACTTATTAGCATAACTTATTTTTACTACTGATAAAAATAGTAATGTAACAAACAATAAAGTTTTAAAATTGTAGATTTTTTTCATATAAATAAATAATTAAGATATTTTACCAAAATACGCAAAAAACAAGGTGAATGTTACTTACAAATGGTGCGTAATCATTTATTATTAGGTGTTACCTCACTTAATAATATATAACCTATACATTATTAAATATTTATAACCACATAAATAAATAAAACAGAAAGATGCTATATAATGCCTAATAAGCAATGAAGGCCATTATACACTGTCAGAAGATAATTAAAACTTGTTTTCCATATTTTTAATTAGCATTGTACTATTTCTAGAAACTAAAACATTTTGAGTTTTATTAATTTTTTCTGCTAAAATGATTGGGGTGGAGTTAGCGGCCAATTTGTAACTCAACATCACCGATAATGCGACGGTTTTGGCGGTCTGACAATTGCGTTAGCTATCGGGATCTATCTTCGTTTTCGTTCAACGGTCTGACAATGTAGAGCAATGGAAACCCGCACTACTGGTATGTTTAAATCGTTATGCATAATATTTTTTTGAAAAAATGAAACAGTTTATTTTTCTTTTGTTGGTAGTCTTTTTCTTTAGTTCATGTTTAAATATGGTTGAACCTGAAAGACAGGCACGTTATATTGAATGTTACAACTCTTTTGATGAATCTTTAGTAGACCACATTCCAAACAAGTTACCCAATAATCATATTAATTACAGTTGGGCACCTCCAAAACATATAAGTGAGTATGGTCAATATGCTCAGATTAGTGTAACATTGTTGTATACAAAGAAAAAATTTCAAGAAATTAGAGAAGTTTTTATAAAAAATGCAAAATACGTAGGTAACTCTAATGATAGTTGTATAGTTATTGTTGAGACTATAGGTGAGATAGCTGATTCTAAATATGACAGTATTCATTGTAGTGAATTAATTCCAGTTTCTCAGAATGTATTGTATGACTATGAAAGCGAAGAAGTATCTGAGAGAAAGTCAAATATTGAATTAGTTGTTTTGGACTTTGAATCAGGAATATTTGTGGATTCAGATATGTTGAAACCCAGAAAATCTATGCCAGCTGGACTAAAGAATGGATATTCAAAAGGTTTAGCAATTGATAATAATAAACAAACAATAGAATATTGGTTAATCATTTGGTAAATATAAAATTATGAATATTAAAAAGTTAATAACAAAGTACGTAATCTTTCTTTTAGTTTATACTGTAATTGTTCGTTTCCTAAAACCTTATGGAATGAATTTGTATTACACAATGCATCCTAATCCTGACATGATAGAGCAAACCTATAAGACTCTTCAGTCCATTATGTTAGCAACTACATTTTTTATAAATCTTATTTTGACTGTTTTTATTTTAGTTGACTCGAAGAAAAAGAAACTAATTGATTGGTTAGTTGCAATTATTACATTTTTTAGTGCCGAGACAGGTATAGTTATTTTCTTATTTTGGCAAACTTATAAGGAATTATCAAAAAAATACAATGCATAACATTGCTTCACAAGCCATACGGGGGTTTGGTGTTGGTTTGACAAAAAATGCTATCTTTAAACTTTATTAACGGGGGACTGTGAAACAAGGCGGGGGAAACCCGTACAGGCTTGTAAGCAAGGACCGTTATAAATAAGCCGCTAAAAATTCAGATTAACGAGCAATTCTGCTCTTTTAAGTCAGTTTTTACTTTTAGAGTGGTTTTTCCTGTCTGACAATGAAAGTGTAATTAATTCGTGCTTTTTGACACTGAATTTATCGAGATTAGTTTAGTAAGTATGATAGAAAATTGTTTTAGTTTTTCCAACGCGCTTTTGTGCTTTGCACAATTTGTAAACTTTTTTAGGACGAGTCACCAAAAAAAATTGGGAAGAGCTTAAATTGCTTTGTTAAAGTAGTGTAGGTAAGCAACTTTTTATTTACATACTTGTCATGTTTAATTTTTTTTGTAACTTGTTTAACCAAAAAAAGCAAAATATTTTAATTAAACTTAAAATAAGAAAGCATGAAAAAATTATTACTATCACTAATTGTAATTACAGTTTCTGTATTTCTTTTTGCACAAACACCAAATCAATTTAAATATCAGGCAGTATTGCGAAATGCCGATGGAACAATAATGGCAGAAGAAAACGTGACTATTGTTATTTCAATATTGAAAAGCGACCTTTCAACAAGTGTATTTGACGAAACACATACTACTACTACTACCATTCAAGGTTTAATAAACTTAAATATAGGTTCTATAGAAGATTTAAGTACTTTAAATTGGAATGTAGATGATTATTACATAGAAATTAGTGTAAACGGTACTATAATTGGAACAAGCCAGTTATTAAGTGTGCCTTATGCTTTACATGCAAAAACAGCGGAAAGTATCACTGGTACAATAACTGAAACTGACCCTTTTTATACAGCAAGCCAAGCAGCCAATATTACAGCAACCGACATTACCAATTTGGAGAATTTGTCAGGAACAAACACTGGCGACCAAACCCTTTCAAGTGTTTTAACTCAAAACAATTCTGCAAATGCACAAATAAAAAATGTTACAGACCCCACTGATAAGCAAGATGCAGCTACTAAAGCTTACATTGACAATCTGCTTATTCAAATAGGTGATCTAGCTAAATTACTGTCTGCTGGTTTTACAGTTCAACAATTATTAGATGGTGGTCATTTAGTTTCCGATTTGGTATCTGCCGGAGCCCCCGTTTCCGATTTGGTATCTGCCGGAGTCCCCGTTTCTGATTTGTTAGCAGCAGGAGTATCTGTTTCTGATTTATTATCAGCAGGAGTATCTGTTTCTGATTTATTTGATACTGGAATAGGTGTAGGTACTTTAGAACAAAATGGAGTAACACAACAAACTTTAACAGATGCTGGATTAATAGGTATTATTTCAGATGTAGACGGTAATTCATATAAATGGATAAAAATAGATGATAAGGTATGGATGGCAGAAAACCTGAAAACTACACGCTATGACAATGGTGATGTAATACCTGATGGTACAGGAGCAGGTGATATCTCCGGAGAAACCGATCCTGAATATTGGTTTGCATACGAAGAAGATTTAGATATTGTTTCTATCTACGGCAGGCTATATACATGGTACACCGTAACCGACAGTAGAAATGTTTGTCCTGATGGATGGCATGTGCCTACCGATGCCGAATGGACAACACTTACTGATTATTTGGGTAGTGAAAGTGTTGCCGGCGGCAAACTAAAAGAAACTGGTACAACACATTGGAATACACCAAATACAGGCGCAACCAACGAAGCAGGATTTACAGCTCTTCCGGGGGGCACCCGGGGCACCTTTGGCACGTTCACCGATTTGAGCATCTGCGCCCTCTTTTGGAGTGCTACAGAGTATGATGGTTCAAAAGCGTGGTGCCGCAACCTGCTCTCTAATTACTCTGATGTGTCCCGGTTCGGCTACGGCAAGAATTTCGGCTTCTCGGTTCGGTGCCTCAAGGACTAGACTATTTGGCTATTTGACTATTTGCCGCGAAGCGGTCGATTTTTTTTAATTTTAGCATTAACAACCTGTTTTCACCCTATTCTTATGATTTAAGCAAGAGCATTTACATAATTTTTTTGATATAATTGTCCATTTTTTATAACTGCAAACATTCTATATACGAGTTTTGCCCTAACAGCGTTTAGTACAGACATTTTGTTT
>Ga0209475_10001008_pt1 | contig 40588 bp, 37 predicted proteins | sample tdDd471_FD_187128 | JGI IMG/M metagenome (GOLD analysis project Ga0209475, IMG submission 187128) | Marine sediment microbial communities from the Atlantic coast under amendment with organic carbon and nitrate - tdDd47.1 (SPAdes)... | ecosystem: Environmental > Aquatic > Marine > Coastal >... | reverse complement strand
TTACCTCTACGGGGAGCTGTGAATCCAAAATCACCTTTATCGATGGCGATAAAGGCATCTTGATGCACCGCGGCTATTCCATTGAGGACCTGGCGGTCCATTCGGATTTTATGGAAGTCTGCTATCTTCTGCTGTACGGGGAACTGCCGAGCAGCGAACAAAAGGCCACTTTTGAACATAAAGTGACCCATCACACGATGCTGCACGAGCAGATCAACTACTTCTTCCGCGGGTTCCGTCGTGACTCTCACCCCATGGCTATTATGTGCGGCGTTGTCGGCGCTCTTTCGGCGTTTTATCACGACAGTCTGGACATCAACGATCCGTGGCACCGGATGGTTGCGTCCTATCGCTTGATCGCCAAAATGCCGACGATTGCGGCCAATGCCTTTAAATACTCGCAAGGCCAGCCGTTCATCTATCCGCGCAATGATCTGGGTTACGCCGAAAACTTCATTCACATGATGTTTGCGACGCCGTGCGATGAGTACAAGGTCAACCCCGTCCTAGCCCGCGCCATGGACCGGATTTTGATCCTGCATGCGGACCACGAGCAGAATGCCTCGACGTCTACCGTCCGCCTTGCCGGTTCGTCGGGCGCCAATCCGTTTGCTTGTATCGCGGCAGGCATCGCCTCGCTTTGGGGGCCGGCACACGGCGGCGCCAACGAAGCGGTGCTCAATATGCTTGAGGAAATCGGCAGCAAAGACCGTATTCCGGAGTTCATCAAGCGTGCTAAAGACAAAGACGATCCCTTCCGTCTCATGGGATTCGGTCACCGGGTCTACAAAAATTACGATCCGCGCGCCAAAGTCATGCAGCAGACCTGTCACGAAGTTCTGGACGAACTCGGCGTTAAGGACGAGCCGTTGCTTGAATTGGCGATGGAACTTGAGCGGATCGCTCTGGAAGACGATTATTTCGTCCAGAAGAAGCTCTTCCCGAACGTCGACTTCTATTCGGGCATCATTTTCCGCGCCATGGGCATTCCGGTTTCGATGTTCACCGTGCTGTTCGCCATGGCCCGTACCGTTGGTTGGGTCGCACAGTGGAACGAAATGATCGAGGATCCGTCTCAGAAAATCGGTCGTCCGCGTCAGCTTTACACTGGCGAAACCGCCCGTACCTACGTGCCGCTGCACAAGCGCTAAGAAAAGTTAAAGCATCAATAGAGAAAGGCGCAGCTCGTTGTGAGCCGCGCCTTTTCTTTTTGAGTTGGAACGATCTATTTGCGCTCGATCAGTTCAATCTTGTAACCGTCGGGGTCTTCGATAAACGCAATGACCGTGGTGCCATGCTTCATTGGCCCCGGAGGACGCGGAATCTTAACGCCCTCTTTCTCTAAAGCTTTACAGGTTGCGTAGATGTCGGGCACGCCCAGCGCCAAATGGCCAAAACCAGAGCCGAGGTCGTAGGGCTTTTCCTGATCCCAATTATGTGTGAGTTCGATGACGGTGTGGGCACTCTCATCGCCGTAACCGACGAAAGCAAGGGTAAAACGGCCGTCCGGATAGTCGTTTTGTCTCAGGACTTTCATCCCGAGATGCCGGGTATAGAAATCAAGCGATTTGTCTAGGTCTTTCACTCTAATCATCGTGTGGAGGAAACGAAACTGGGTCATGGATCAGCCCTCTCTTTTCCGTTGCTGCAGAACATCCAATATTGCCGATGCGGCTTTTTCACTGGGGGTTTCCCCGTTTTCCGGCGTCAGATACGACAATGCGTTTTCATAGCCGGCCAGCTGTTTTTGCTTGGCCTTGTCGTTTTCTAAAAGTTCCCTCAGCTTCGGTGCAATCAACTCGGCCTTGCACCGCTCCAACAGAAATTCAGGAACGACCTCTCTCTTCAGGAGAATATTGACTAGACTAACGTAGTCCAGCTTTACAAGTTTCTTGGCAATCCAGGCGGTTAGCGGATTTACCTTATAGGCGATCACAGCAGGGGTTTTTGCCATCGCCAGTTCAAGGGAAACCGTTCCCGATGCGGCCAAGGCAGCATCGGACGCCGCGAAGGCGTCGAACTTTTCTCTCACATCGTCGAGCACAATAACCGGCAAATCCCACTGACGAATCTCTTGAGAAATTTGCTCTTTGAGCGACGGAACGGTCGGCACCACTATCGCTAAATTGTTGGTGGATGAGTTGATGGTTTTACAAACGTCAGCGAAAACCGGGAGTAACCTTTTGGTTTCGCTTTTTCGACTGCCGGGAAGAAGACACAGAATAGGCTGTTTTTCATCAAGCCCATGGTGCTTTCTGAAAGACGTTCCATCGCCCCTATCCGCCCCGGATTCCAAAACCGGATGACCGACAAATGTGGAAGCCAAGCCTTCTTTCTCGAAATAGGGAGGTTCGAAAGGCAATAGCGTCAACAAATGGTCGAGAAAACCGGCCACTTTTTTAGCCCGCCACGGTTTCCAGGCCCAGACGGATGGTGCGACCATGTGGATAAGCGGAATGCCTCTACCGGTAAGTTTTTTGGCGACGCGAAAGGAAAAGGCTGGCGTATCGATGGTCAAAACGGCATTGGGCTTCTTAATCGTAACGTCATTTACCGTTGCCGAAATCCGGCCAAGCAATTTAGGAATATGGGGCAAAATTTCGGTAATCCCCATGATGGAAAGCTCCTCCATGGGAAAGAGGCTTTCCAAACCTGCTTCGGTCATTCTCGGGCCGCCAATTCCGGTGAACTTTACCTTGCCTTGCGTCGCCTTTCTCAAGGCGGCCATGATACGAGCGCCGAGATTATCGCCGGATGGTTCCCCTGCGATGATGTAGATGAGCAAATCCGTTTCAGGTTGATAGCTATTCACGCGAAGCGCTGTCCCTTCTTGCCTGCCCGATGACGAAAATTCCCAATTCATCAGCGAGTGCAGCAGTTTGAACAGGATCAATCACCAGCGCCCGGTTTGCTTCAACAGCAATACCTCTTAAACCTGCTTCATGAGCTTGACGTACGGTATCCGGGCCAACCGTCGGAAGGTCGACTCGCCGCTCTTGATTGGGTTTGCTGGTTTTTACCAAGATGCCTTTAGGGCCGTCTCTTGAGACCGAAGGTATACGCTTGAGCATTTCTTCGGTTCCCTCAATGGCCTCAACAGCCAAAACAAGCCCTTGTTGGATGACGACGGCCTGCCCAATATCGGCCCGACCTAAAATGGCCGCAACTTCGAAGCCTTTTTCAATATCGAACTGAGCGGTTTCGTCAGGACATAGGTTTCCGTAAACCTTTTCGGCAGCGAGTAAACTCGACATGACATCCTCCGCACCGACGATAAGAAAACCTTCTTTTTCAAGCTCCTTAATCACGGCCGTTAGCAATCCGTCGTCACCCAACGAGTTTACTCCGGCCTTGGTGAGCAGTTTGAACCCCCAGGGGTCGGGACGCAATGCAGTCAGGGAGGGTCTTTTTACCGATCCGGCAAGCACCAGTTCTTCTACGTTGTTTTTACGGAGAAGATCAAGCGCCTTGCCTGCCGCCCCTAAGCGCACCCACTCATGGGGAATGCCGTTGAACGCATTTTGATCGGCCTGATCTTTTAAGGCGACAACGAAAAACTCACGACCGTCAGCTTTGCAGGCGTCGATTAGCCGGAGCGGTAACGCTCCCCCACCCGCCAATATGCCAAGCTTAGGAGGCATCTCCGGCCTTAGGCTGGCAGATACCGCGAGATGATTCCGCCTTGATGAAATTAAGAATATCGGTGACCGGTTCGTTGTCTTTCATCATTTCTTCGACGTCGGCAACGCGTTCCGCCATTGTACCTTCCTGGGCGAAAAGCAGCCGGTAGGCGTTTCTCAACGCATGAATGGTTTCACGGTCCATTCCTCGGCGTTTCAGACCGACTAAATTGAGGCCGTTGAGCACGGCTCTGTTGCCATAAACCGAGCCATATGGAATGACGTCATTCTCAACTCCGGACATGCCGCCAATCATCGCGTGCTTGCCGATCCGGACAAACTGGTGAACCGCGGAAAGTCCGCCGAGTATGGCCCACTCATCCACTTCGACATGACCGGCCAAGGTGGCATTATTCACCAGAATAACATGATCGGCGATTTGACAGTCGTGTCCGACATGCGCTCCGACCATAATCAGACAATTGTTGCCGATCCGGGTTACCATGCCCCCGCCTTCGGTGCCTGGATTGAGCGTGGCGTGCTCACGGATCACATTGTTTTCGCCGATATGAAGTTCGGATGGTTCGCCGCCGTACTTTAGGTCTTGGGGTTGATGTCCGACCGAGGCAAAGGGATAAACGGTCGTTCCCTTACCAATTTGGGTTCGTCCTTCAACGACGACGTGGGATTTAAGGTCGACTTTGTCGGCAAGTACGACATGAGGGCCGACCACGCAATAGGGGCCAACGGAAACCGTTTCGGCAAGAGACGCTTTGGGATCGATGATTGCTGTGGGATGAATGTTGGTCATTAAGCGTCTCTAATCATCGCGGTAAAGGTCGCTTCAGCGGCAACCGTGCCGTCGACTTTGGCTTGTCCCTCGAACTTCCACACGGCGCCGCGGTTTTGTTTCTTAACGACGTGCAGTTCCAACCGATCACCAGGAGTTACAGGTTTTCTGAATTTTGCGTTATCAACAGCCATGAAATAAACAAGCTTTCCTTCGACATCCGTTCCCATGGCGTCGACAACGACAATCGCCGCTGTTTGCGCCATCGCTTCAATGATAAGAACGCCGGGCATAACAGGGTGTCCGGGGAAGTGCCCGGGGAAATGCGGTTCGTTTGCAGTGACGTTTTTGATTCCAACCGCACTTTCCGATGCGATGACTTTTTCGACCCGGTCAATCAGTAAAAACGGATACCGATGTGGGATCATTTGCATTATGCGGCTGATATCGTATGTCTTTTCGTCTGACATTACCCTATTCCCAAGTCTCTCACTTTTTTGACGTCCCTTTTTTCAACATACGGGACAATAAGGCTGTTTGGCGAGCCCAGTCCTTGATGGGTATAGCGGGAAATCCCCCCAATGTAGACCCGGATTTCACATCTTTTGTGACGCCGGAACGGGCGGCCAGCGTGACGCCGGCTCCAATTTTCAAATGACCCGCGACGCCAACCTGACCCGCCAAGACGGAAAAATCTCCAATTTCCGTGCTGCCGGAAATTCCAACCTGGCTCACGATGACGCAACAACGGCCAATTTTTACGTTGTGGCCGATTTGGACGAGATTGTCGATTTTCGTTCCTGCGCCAATAACGGTATCCGGGCCAGCCCCTCTATCGATGGCAGTGTTGGCTCCAATATCGACGTTGTCTTCAATAATAACCCGACCAAGTTGGGGGACCCGCTCGTGCCCTTGAGGTCCCATTGCGAACCCAAATCCATCTTGCCCCAGACGGACGCCGGAATGGATTGTCACCGAATCGCCGATCAAACTGTTTAGGATTGTGACATTGCCGGCGATGTAGCAGTCAGCGCCGATGACGACACCCGGACCGACAATGCTATTGGGACCGACCCAAGTTCGCGGCCCAATTTCTGCACCCTCGCCGATATAGGCTCCAGAATCAATCCGGCATGTCTGATCAATTTGAGCGTCAGCTGATATTGTAGCGTTTTCTGCAATTCCAGGGCTCGTTACCGGGCGGGGATAAAAGGCCTGAGCAATCTTTGCATAGGCGCGATAAGGCTCTTTTGCGATAAGAAGTGAAACCCCTTTGGGGGCTAGGTCGATAACCTCATAAGCAACAATACAAGCTGAAGCTTTGGTAGCTTTAAAATCAGCTGCATACTTTTTGTTGTCTAAAAAGCTAATACAGCCTTCCGCAGCGGTGTTGAGGGGAGCGACATCCACGAGCGTTAAATTCGGGTCGCCGTCCTGGTGAATTTCCGCCCCGCCAATTTGGGCCAACTGCTCAAGCGTGAAAGGCCCTTCCGCCTCAAAAAAGCGCGGATCAGCCATTATTTACTTCTTTTCAGCGCCTTTAGTGAAGACCGTCACGTTCGGAAGCAGTTTATCCAATTCTGCAACCACATGCTCGGTAACAGTCAGACGCTTATCGGAGAAAACGGTTTGTTCCTTGCGCAGTAGAAGGGTAATCCCGTTATCTTTAACAATTTTGGTAATAACGGTCTTCAACGCTTCGCCAACCTTTTCCATGGCGGCTGCCCGCGCACGGTCCAGTGTCAGTTTCCGCTCTTGCATTTTTCTCTGAGCGGCGACGAAACGCTCTTCAAACTTACGGCGCTCTTCCTTAAAGGCCTCCGGAGACATAATCGTCCTTTGGCGCGCTAATTCTTGATTGCCTTCGCGGAGCTCGTTCTCTTCTTTTTGAATTTCCGCTTGAAAAACTTTACGCTTTTCGTTGATTTGGTTTTGAATTGACTGCGGAGCCTTGGCTGAACGCATCACTTCAGTCATATCAACAACGGCAACCCGGAAAACAAGAGGTTCTTCCTTTTCCTGCGCATTAGCACTGCCAACCGATGCAATACAAACCACAGCAAATAAAAAAGCTGAAAAAATAGACTTAAACGGCATTAGAACCTCGTTCCAAAATTCACACGGATCGTTTCTGTTTTATCAAAACTTTCTTTGACAACCGGGAAGCCAAAATCGACGCCGATCGGTCCGAATGGGGATTCCCAATTTATGCCGGTCCCAACCGAGGCGCGGAGCGATCCTGTGTCCTGCACCGTCGAATCTTGAGGGTGGATGGTCATCAAACTCCCCATATCGGCAAACAGCTTACCCGTAACCTTTAACTCATCGGGGAACCCGAGGGGGAAGCGCACCTCGGCTGTGCCTAAATACCGAAACTCGCCGCCCAGCGCATCATCGGAATCCGAGGCCCTGGGCCCTACCCCCGATGTTTGGAAGCCCCTTAAATTATCGCCGCCGAGGAAGAATCGTTGGTTAATCGCAACGTCTTTTCCGAGCCCGGTTATATGGCCTACGCCGCCTGAAAGCTTAAATATCACTTCATCCAAAACCGGATAGTAGTACGAAGCGGTAAGCTCATCGCGGATAAAACTATGGGTGCCACCAAGGCCGGCAAGTTCGTTCGTCAATCCGACAACATAGCCTTCTTTGGTGCTGCCAATCGTGCTGTCACGGTTATCGTAAATCAATGAATGCGACACAACGGATAACGTCTGGCTGCCTTCTTGAGATTTAATAAACGACGAGGCCCCGGAGTCGACATTGGTAATGTCGGTGAAGGTCAACTTATAGCCCCATGCTTGCCGTAATTTTTCGGTTATGGGGTAACTCATGCGAAGGCCACCACCCGTCTCTTCTGATTCGTACGAAGAGGTGTCGCCCAAATCCTGAGTCTTGTGGAACAGGTCGAACCCGGCGGCCAGTTCTCGGTCGAGGAAATAAGGTTCGGTGAACTTTAAATCCAGCTGACTTTGGTCACCGGCGATCCGCGCGTTCAAGCCTAAGCGCTGCCCTCTCCCTAAAAGATTGCTTTCTTGAATACCGAAATCCGCCAATGGGCCTAAGGTCGTTGAATAACCGGCTCCTATTGATACGGAACCTGTCGATTTTTCCTCGACTTCCACGGAAATCACGGTTTTGTCGGGTGCGCTTCCGGGGATCTGTTCGACGGAAACCTTGGAAAAGTACTGCAATCCTTCAATGCGCTGCCGTGAGCGCCGCAGCTTGGCCGTGCTGAAGCCGTCGCCTTCTACAAGCTTGAATTCGCGCCGTATAACCTCGTCTTCGGTGCGGGCATTCCCTTTGATGTCAATTCTTTCGACAAATATCCTGGGGCCTTCGGAAATATCAAAGGCGACATCAATTTTCCTGTTTTCCCGATCGCGGTTGATCCTTGGCCGTACATCAACAAAAGTATGGCCAAGCTCACTCACCGCCGCCGATAAATCCTCAACCGTTTTATCAACGACCTGATTGTCATACCAATCGCCGGTTTCGATTTCGACGATGTCCGCAACCTCTTCTTTTTTGAGATTGCGCAGACCGGCAATCAAGTCGACCGTACCGAACTCGTACCGCGGGCCTTCCTCAATGACGAAAGTGACGAAAAAGGCCTCTTTATTGGGCTGCAATTCGGCGACAGAGGAAACGACGTTAAAATCGGCGTACCCTTCGCGGAGGTAGTATCGCCGTAAAAGTTCTCTGTCGAAGGCCAGTCTATCCGGATCGTAACTATCGTCACTGCTGAAAACCCGGTACCAGCGGCTTTCCTTGGTTTGGATGACGTCTTTAAGCTTGCCGTCGCTAAATTCTTTGTTGCCGATAAACCGGATGCTTGCGATTTCCGTCAGCGGCCCTTCGTTGATTTCAAAGACCAGATCGACCCGGTTTTGCTCTAACCGGATGACTTTCGGTTCGACGGTTGCTGCAAAGCGGCCGGAGCGCCGGTAAAGAGTCAAAATTCTTTGTACGTCGTCTTGCACCTTTGAGCGGGTGTAGATGACGCGAGGCCTTAATGTGACCTCGCTTGAAAGCGCCTCGTTTTCAATTTTTTGATTACCTTCGAAAGCAATCCGGTTGATTACAGGATTTTCCGAAACCGAGACGACGAGATCAGGCCCTTGCATTCTGATGGAAACGTCGGCAAATAATCCGGTTGAAAAAAGGCTTTTGAGCGAGCGGTTAACCCTGGACGGGTCATAGGAATCACCGGGCTGGATGAGCAGGTAAGACTGGACGGTTTCCGGCTCAATCCGTTGAGCGCCCTCAACGAGAATTTGACGAATCACGGTGCCTTGGGCGCGAGCCACCTGGGACCAGGAAACTATTGCTCCTAGAACGCAAAGGATTATCGCAAATCGATAAAGCTTAAACACCGTCCCCCCGGTTCCTGCTGTCACAGTTCAAACACTATTAAAGGAAATCAAAAATCTTAAAATGACTCAAGTCGTTAAAGGTTGCGAATAGCATTAAAGCCAATACCAGAATCAGGCCAAAACGGAAACCGTATTCTTGTGCTTTTTCGCCTAAAGGCCTCCCTAAAACGGCTTCGAAAGCATAAAAAACCAAGTGTCCACCATCCAATACCGGAATGGGAAAAAGATTAATAAGACACAAATTGATCGAGAATACCGCGAGAAACGACAAGAGATTGACCAAGCCAGTCTGAGCGATATCGCCTGACATCTGTGCAATTCGTAGAGGACCACCCAGTTCGTCGGTTCCCCGTGAACCGGTAAAAATCTCCCCGATTGCCCCAAGGATTTGTCCCGTTATCGAGAAGGAATGCTTAACGGCCTTTAGGGTTGCTTCCCCCAGCCCAAGCTCTTCAATCTCAAAAAGATTTGGATCGGGACCGACGCCGAGCCGTCCTTGAGCCGGGCCTTCCCCAACGGCCTTGGGGGTCGCCCGCAAAATAACTTCCTGACCGTCACGCTCGACCAGGAAATCCAATTCTTTATTCGGGCTAGCGAGAACGATATCTCGCAGTTCCGTAAAGTAATGAATGGATTTGCCGTCGATCGAAAGAACCTTGTCGCCCGTCTGAAAACCAGCCTGATTTGCCGCGCTGCCTTCTTGAACGACGCCAATTCCGGCAAGAGGCACCTGATTTTGTACAAAAGCAAAAAGACCTATGAAGACCAAAACGGCAAAAAGAAAGTTTGCGGCTGGTCCGGCAAAAACAATCGCGGCTCTTTGGCCAAGCGTTTTATGGGCAAAAGAGACGGCTCTATCATGGTTGCTTAGTTGAACTTCATTTCCGTCGTCGTCCCTAAGCTCGCTTTCGCCGAACATTTTTACGTAGCCACCCATTGGTATGGCGCTGATTTTCCAACGAGTTTCGTGCTTATCGTTCCACCCGAAAAGCTCGGGACCGAAGCCAATCGAGAATACCTCGACCCGCACACCGTTGCGGCGCGCAATCCAATAGTGACCCATTTCGTGTACAAAAACCAAAACAGTCAAGACGAAGACAAATGGGACTACATAATCCCAAAGCGTGGTGATTAAATCCATTGTATTGCTATCGGTCCAAGTTGGTCACGCAAGGCTCGCGGCGGTTTTTCGCGCATCTTCATCCAGCGACAAGACGTCGGAAAGAGCTTCTAGCGTTGAGTGAGATACTTTTCCAAGGGTTTTCTCAACAACGTCGAAGATATCCAGGAAGCCGATTTTTCCCTTCAGAAATTGACTGACGGCCACTTCGTTCGCGGCATTCAATACAGTAGGTGCACTCCCCCCGGTTTGCAAGGCTTCCCGGGCAAGCCGTAGCGAAGGGAAGCGTATAGGATCGGGGGCTTCGAAATTCAGGCTTCCTATACCGATCAAATCGAGTGGAGCGGATCGGGTTGGAAGACGTTGCGGCCAAGCCAAGGCATAGGAAATTGGGGTGCGCATATCCGGCGTTCCCATCTGGGCCAAAACCGAGCCATCGACGTAAGAAACCATACTGTGCACGACTGATTGTGGATGGACCACGACGTCGATCTGTTCCTTGCCGATGGGAAAAAGATGAAATGCCTCAATCATTTCAAGGCCCTTGTTCATCATCGTCGCCGAATCGACAGAAATTTTAGCTCCCATGCTCCAGTTGGGGTGAGCAACCGCCTGATCCGGCGTGACCGATGCCATTTGCTCAATTGTCGAGTTTCGAAAAGGTCCGCCAGAAGCCGTTAAAATAACTTTCTCAATGTGATGGACATCGTTGAAGTCGAACACCTGGAAAATTGCATTATGCTCTGAATCGACCGGAATGATGGTCGCCCCGCTTTTTTTGACTTCTGCCGTCACCAAATCTCCGGCACATACCAGACTTTCCTTGTTGGCAAGACCGATCACAGCGCCGCGCCTAACCGCAGCCAACGTCGGCTCAAGGGCGGCGGCGCCAACAATACCGGCGATAATAACATCCGAGGAACGTTGAGCCGCCTCGATTACGCTATCCCGCCCGGCGGCAACTTCAATTGAGTGCGAGCCAATTAGATTTTTGAGTTCTTTGTATTTCTTGGCATCAGCGGTGACAACAAGTCGAGCGGACAAATCGATGGCCTGAGCGGCCAGCAGTTCAATGTTTTGGTTGCCGGTCAGCGCGACGACTTCAAAATCATCAGGATTATGTTTGATGAGATCGACGGTGCTTTTACCAATAGAGCCCGTTGAACCTAGCACTGAAACCTTCTTCAAACTGCGCTTTCCTTAAAAAGACCGATCACGATTGCAACCCACAAAAAGATAGCAGCCGACATAATGCCATCAACGCGATCCAATATGCCTCCGTGCCCGGGAATAAGATTACTCGAGTCCTTGACGTTAAACCTTCTTTTTACCCACGACTCATAGAAGTCGCCAATCTGGGCGACCAAAGCCAAAACAGCGCCCAATAGGAAGAGAGGAAAAGGCTCTCCAAGCTGAAAATAGTTTCCAACGATCGCGGCAATTAACCCGGAACTAGCCATTCCGCCAATGAGTCCCGCCCATGTCTTTTTAGGGCTTATTTTGGGGACAATTTTGGGACCTCCAATCGTCCTTCCTGAAAAATACGCTCCGATGTCCGTTGCCCAAACGGCCAATAGCAGGAGGGTTAGATATGCCATACCCATCCCTTCAATGCCCCTGACCCAAATCAAGGCCATGACAGGAAGACCAACATAGGGAACGCCAGCCAGCACCCAGATTCTCTGGTCGGCATAGAGTATTTTTCCAACCACCAAAATTGCAGCCGAGCAAACCAAGAGCGCCGAAAAACCGTATAGAGATTCAAAAAAAACGAAAACAAATAGACTGATCAGGATTCCAGAGACAAAAAAGATGCTGCCTGCCCCCTTCCTTTGTCCCGTGACCAAGGCGCACCATTCCCAAGCCATGAGGGCTGCCGCAAAAATAGCTAGAAGGTCAAAATACAGTCCGCCTAGATACAGAGCGGCCAAAACAGGTGGAGCAAGAACGACGGCAGAAATGACGCGAGTTCTTAGATCACTGGATGACTTGTCGGAGTTAGACACTGGTTGCGCCAAAACGCCGTTCTCGCAATTGGTAAGCGTCAACGGCTTTCAAGAACGCGTCGCGCCCAAAATCCGGCCACAACTTTTCCTCAAACAAAAATTCCGAGTAGGCGGATTGCCACAAAAGAAAGTTGCTGATTCTTTGTTCGCCGCTTGTTCGTATTACTAAATCAGGATCTGGAATGCCGGCTGTTGAAAGATTTGCAGAAATCAAATCCTCGTTTATTTCTTCCGGTTTTATCTCACCGCGCAAAGCCTTTTCTGCAAGCTTTTGGACCGCTTCGGTAATGTCAGCCCGCCCGCCGTAACTTAGCGCTATTACGAGTGTTAAGCGTTTTCCTTTGGCGGTCTTGTCCTCTGATTCACTAATCAGATTTTGGATGTCCGACGGTAGACTCTTCCTATCTCCGATGATCCGTAACCGAATTCCATTTTTTGCAAGCGATGCGACTTCTTTTCTCAAATAAAGGCGTAAAAGCCCCATGAGATCGCTGACTTCATTTTCCGGCCGTTTCCAGTTTTCCGTTGAAAAGCCGAACAACGTAAGATGAGAAACACCAATTTCCGCTGCCGTTTCTACGACTGTCCTAACCGCGTCCACGCCTTTTTTGTGGCCGGCGGTTCGTGGCAGATTGCGCGCCTGAGCCCAACGTCCGTTTCCGTCCATGATAATAGCGACATGGGCGGGAACGGTTAGCTCCAGCGGTTTTGCGGCAACGGCTTTCATGAAAGACTAAACCTGCATAATTTCTTCGTCTTTGTGTTTCAAGATTTCATCAATTTCCTTGATGGCGGCATCGGTGATTTCCTGAATCTCGGTAGAAAAGTCTCGGTGCTCGTCTTCCGAGATGTCGCCGTCTTTTTCAAACTTCTTCAAGTCGTCCATCCCATGGCGCCGGACGTTTCTCACGGCAACACGCGCTTCTTCTGCGTAGCGGTGGGCGACTTTGGTCAGTTCTTTTCGCCGCTCTTCATTCAAAGGAGGGATGGGAATGCGAAGGAGTTGACCATCCGTTGCCGGGTTGAGCCCAAGATCGGAATCCCGAATTGCCTTTTCAACGGCCTTGACCAAAGATTTGTCCCAAACCTGGACCGTCAACATGCGCGGTTCCGGAACGCCAATGGTGCCTACTTGGTTCATCGGCATGGGGCTCCCGTATGCGTCAACGGTGATCGGCTCCAACAAACTCGCCGAAGCCCGGCCCGTCCGAAGGCCGGAAAATTCTTTATGCAGGACCTCAATAGCCCCTTCCATACGGCGCTGTAGGTCCTTCTTTTCCTTAGAAAAATTGATATTCGACATAACTCACTCCCCCTTCTCGACTAACGTGAAGCGCCCTTTACCCTGGACGACATCGGCGAAAGCCCCTTCGTCGCCAATCGAGAAAACCAGAATTGGAATTGCATTTTCCCGGGCCAAAGCGACCGCTGAAGCATCCATAACCTTTAAATCGTTGGCAAGAACATCTCGGTAGCTCAAACGGTCAAAGCGTTTTGCGTTGGGATTTTTCTTGGGATCCGAATCATAAACACCATCAACCTGAGTGCCTTTCAAAAGAGCATCGCACCCCATTTCAACAGCTCTAAGCGCCGCGGCGGTATCTGTGGTGAAAAATGGATTTCCCGTTCCGGCCGCGAAAATTACGACCCGGCCTTTTTCCATATGGCGTACGGCGCGTCGGCGAATAAACGGCTCGCAAACCGTTGGCATCGGAATGGCCGACTGCACGCGGGTATCCAGACCCATGCGCTCAAGGACGCTTTGCACGGCGACTGCATTCATGACGGTCGCCAGCATCCCCATATAGTCGGCGCTTGTACGTTCGATTCCGGTGGCAACGCCGGAAATGCCGCGAAAAATATTGCCGCCGCCAATGACCAGGCAGACTTGAACGCCGAGATCGATGACTTTCTTGATTTCCCGCCCCATTCTTTCAACGGTGGCGGGATCGATCCCATAATCCCCGTCGCCCATAAGGCCTTCACCCGACAGTTTCAAAAGAACTCTTTTGTAACGGATCGTGTCGGACATGAAGCCCCCTTCAGGCATGCAAAGTACGCGGTTGGTGATTGATAGCAACACGGTCGCTGAATTGCCAGACCGTTTAACAGACTTTTATTCGAAAAAATGCAACAAATCTGAGGCGTAAAAAAGGCGCCTGCCCGAGGCAAGCGCCTTTTTATCGTTATATTTTCTGAAAACTTAACCGCCGACGGCAGCCGCCACTTCGGCAGCGAAGTCTTCTTCTTTCTTCTCCACGCCTTCGCCTAGGGCGATGCGAACGAAGCCGGTCAGCTTGATATCACAGCCCGCTTGTTTAGCGGCTTCATCGACAACGGCTTGGATTTTCTTGTCGGTATCGATAACGAAAACCTGCTCTAGAAGAACGACTTCTTCATAGTATTTGCGCAAACGCCCTTCGACCATTTTCTCAATGATCTCTTCAGGCTTGCCGGAAGCGCGCGCCTGATCGGCAAGAACGGTTTTCTCACGCTCCAGCTCGGAGGCATCGACATCATCGCGGGTCAAGGCCAGAGGGCTGGCTGCCGCAACGTGCATGGCGAGTTGCTTGCCGAGTTCTTCAAGAGCCCCTTTATCGGCAGTCGATTCCAGCGCAACCAAAACGCCGATTTTGCCCATGCCGGGTTTCATCGCGTTGTGAATATAGGCGGAAACGACACCATCGGAGACGGACAGGCCAGCGCTACGGCGCAGATGCATGTTTTCACCAATGGTTCCAACCATTTCCTGAACGAATTCTTCGACATTTTTGTCGCTGCCCGGGTAACCGGCGGCTTTCGTTTTGTCGAGGTCGCCGCCATTCGCCAAAGCAACGCCGGCGATGGCTTCAACCATATCCTGGAACTGGTCGTTCCGGGCGACGAAGTCGGTTTCGGCGTTCACTTCGACGACGGCGGCAGCGGTGCCGTCGACAGCCACGGCAACCAGGCCTTCAGAAGCGACACGGCCAGCCTTTTTGGCGGCGGCGGCGAGGCCTTTTTTGCGAAGCCAGTCTACCGCAGCTTCCATGTCGCCGTCGGTTTCGGTCAGCGCCTTTTTGCAATCCATCATGCCGGCGCCGGTTTTTTCACGAAGCTCTTTGACGAGCCCAGCGGTGATCTGTGCCATTTTATTCCTCACAGACAAATAGTGAAAAGACAAAGGCCGGGCACTCAATGCCCGGCCCGTATGCTTTAAGAAGCTTCAGCAGCCTTCTCTTCGGCAGGCGCTTCTTCGCTAGCGGCCTCAGCGGGAACTTCTTCCGCCGGAACCTCTTCCATCTCGCCGATATCGACGCCGGAAGCCGACATTTCGGCCTGAATGCCGTCGAGAACCGAACCGGCGATCATTTCGCAGTAGAGGTTGATGGCCCGGATCGAATCATCGTTGCCCGGCACCGGGAAATCGATACCGTTCTGGTCGCTATTGCTGTCCAGGATGCCGATGACCGGAATGCCCAGCTTGTTGGCTTCCTTGATGGCGATGTTTTCTTTGTTGGTATCGATCACAAAGATCAGGTTGGGCAGGCCGCCCATGTCTTTGATCCCACCCAGGGCGCGTTCCAACTTTTCGCGTTCACGGGTCAGGCCCAACAACTCTTTCTTGGTGAAACCGGCGGTTTCGCCGTCCAATTGCTTTTCAAGATCGCGCAGGCGCTTAATCGAATTGGAAATGGTCTGCCAGTTGGTCAGCATGCCGCCGAGCCAACGGTGGTTAACGTAGTACTGGCCGCAGCGTTTGGCTGCTTCGGCAACTCTTTCTTGTGCCTGACGCTTGGTGCCGACGAAAAGCACCCGGCCGCCGCCGGCGACGACGTCGCGGACCTGAACCATTGCTTGGTGCAGAAGCGGAGCGGTTTGCTGAAGGTCGAGAATATGAATGCCGCCACGAACGCCGAAGATGTACTGTTCCATCTTGGGGTTCCACCGGCGGGTGGTGTGTCCAAAGTGTACACCAGCTTCCAACAGCTGGCGCATCGTAAAGGCCGGAAGTGCCATAGTCCTATTCCTTTTCCGGTTAATCCTCCGCGGGACTGTCATCCGGTCGAGCCGGACACCGGAGCGATCGATCCAGTGAATTTGCACTGGGGACCACTAATTCCCGCGTGTGACGTAAGGTGCGCTGTTTAGCGCTTAGCTAAAGAGGAATCAAGGAGAGAATCGTGTTTTCCTATGAATTCGCTTAATCTGCCGTAGGACGCTTGGGACCGAGAGCAAGCAAAGGAACCTCTAGGTCCACATGGCATATCGGTTTTTGCAGAACGCAAATCAGACTTTCGACGGCCTTTCCGGCCTCATAACGACTGACGCCGTCGACCATAGAAATCAGCCTAAACCCGATTTCTTCGACTAAGTCTGCTATATAGTTCGGATGGTGTGAATACCGACATTCCCGCCCCAATATGAAGCCTTCTCCATCGCCTTTTTGGACGGTAAAGGCAAATAGGCCTTCTGACGAAAGTGCCTCGCATACATTTTCAAAAAGAGGCCTTAAGTCACCGAGATAGACCAGAACATCGGCGGCAATAACCAAGTCAAAAGCGTTTTTATGCTCCTGTAATGACGCGACGATTTCCCCTTCGCGCAACTCCGTATAGATACCCTTTCGGCGAGCCTCGGCGATCATGCCGGCGGACAAATCAACGCCATACAGGCTGGCTGCTCGGCTCAAAAACGCTTCACCGCCGAGGCCCGTTCCGCACCCGAGATCAAGAATTTTTTCCCCAGTCGTTGTAAACGGTCGAGCCAACTCAACCGCTTCCCGCAATTGCTGGGGCGCTCTGTATTCCAATTGCCCCAACAAGGCACCTTCAAAGCGTTTCGCATACTGATCAAACAGTTCGCTGACATAGGCCGGGGGTAAAGCGTCGGGAACCGGTGAATTCCCCAAGAGCGCCAAACGTATCTCCGCACCCATGACGTCGGTTTCAGCCAATCTGAGATAGGTTGCGTAGTGCTGGCTGGCTTCATCAAACTCCCCTGTTTCCTCAAGTGCTTCGGCAAGAGCAAAATGGACTTCTGCCCACTTCGGCGCGAGTTCCAGGGTTTCCTTGTAAAGCGAAACAGCCGCAGAAATATCGCCCCGCTCCTTGAGCATAGCGGCGAATTCAAACCTTTTTTGAGCGAGAAGGTCGTCAGGTTGCATCTTTGCAATCCCGATAGGGGGGTACAGCGGCGCGGATGGTTAGGGGAAGTTTAGAAAAAAGACAAGCGCTTTTACTGCTCCGTATCAGTTTTCTTGGATATCCGTAATTCCCGGAATGGCTTTTACCGCCTGCAACACGGCCGGAGAAATTTGGTATCGGTCCTTCAGGACAATATCAGCCTCTTTGACCATCTCCATATTGACGATGAACTTGACCATCCCTTTTCCTTTTCCTTCCCGTTCAAGCACCGCTTTGATGTGGTCAATCGGTTTGGGATTATCAATAAAGATGGTCATTCCGGCGTCGGTATTGGCGGCGACAACATCGAGCGATTTGATTGTATTGGCGATGAAACGAACGGACTCCCCTTCAAATTGCGCCGCCGCGGCGACGTAAATATTATTGCCGACTTCCAGTAAATCGCCTGCCGCGGCGAGTTGCTCGGAAAAAATGGTGATTTCGTAGCCGCCCGTTGCATCCGACATGCTGACGAAAGCGAACTTGTTGCCCTTTTGCGAGGTACGTACCTTTTTGCCGGTGACCGTTCCGGCCAAATGAACGGGACGCGACTCCCCTTCCCGCAAAATTTCCGCGTAGGTTTCCACCTGGAGACGTTGCAGGCTTTTTCCGTAGGCGTCTAGCGGGTGGGCAGAGAGATAAAAACCAATGGCATCGAACTCGTTCCTCAAGCGTTCCATGAGCGGCCAATCGGGGCGTTCCGGAAGTTTGGCCGCGGCTTTCGTCGCCTCGTCATCGGCTCCGAACATGCCGATCTGGGCATCGTTTCGTTCGCGCGTCGCGGTGACGGCATGGCGTAAAATCGTCTCAAGCCCATCAAACACCATGGCCCGGTTCTTTTCGATGCTGTCGAAACCGCCTGCCTTGGTCAGGTTCTCCAACTGGCGTTTGTTTACCTGTTTGGTGTCGAGCCGATTGGCGAATTCGAAGGGGTCCTTAAATGGTCCTTTGTCTTCCCGATTGGCAACGATTGAAGCCATTGCGGCCTCGCCGACATTTTTGACCGCCGCAAGCGCATACCAAATAAACCGACTCCCTTGCTTATCGAGATCGACCTTAAAGGCGACATCGGAGTTGTTGATGTCGGGCGGCATCAATTTAACTGCCAAACGATCCAATTCCTGCCTGAAGACGTTCAGCTTATCGGTATTGTTCATATCGAGGGTCATCGAGGCGGCGATGAACTCGACCGGATAGTTGGCTTTAAGATACGCCGTTTGATAGGCGACCAACGCGTAAGCGGCGGCGTGCGATTTGTTGAAGCCGTAGCCGGCGAACTTGTTCACCTGATCGAAAATATCGGAGGCCTTCTGACCGGGTACGCCGCGCGCTTCGGCGCCCTCAACGAAGAGCTGGCGCTGTTTGTCCATCTCTTCCTTGATCTTCTTGCCCATGGCGCGCCGCAGCAGGTCCGCACCGCCCAACGTATAGCCGGAGAGTTCCTGGGCGATCTGCATGACCTGTTCCTGGTAGATCATAATCCCGTAGGTCTCTTCCAAGATAGGCTTCAAGGTCGGGTAGAGATAATCCGGTTCCTCTTCTCCGTGCTTCCGGCGAATATAGCTGGGAATGTTGTCCATCGGCCCCGGACGGTACAGAGCCACCACGGCGATCAAGTCTTCCAGGCTGTCGGGTTTCATGTTCCGCAGAACATCGCGCATCCCAGCCGATTCCAACTGGAAAACCCCCGTTGTCTCGCCTTTCGCCAGCATTTCAAAGGTGGGCGGATCGTCGAGCGGCAGGTTGGACAGGTCGATATCAATACCCGTGGTCTGCTTGATGTTTTGCAACGCCGTCGACAGAACGGTCAGCGTTTTCAAACCCAGAAAGTCGAATTTAATTAGGCCGGTCGATTCAACATATTTCATGTTGAACTGGGTGACCGGCATGTCGGAACGCGGATCGCGGTACAGCGGCACCAACTGGTCCAGCGGACGGTCGCCGATCACGACCCCCGCCGCGTGGGTTGAGGCGTGGCGATAGAGACCCTCAAGCTTTTTCGCGATGTTGAAGAGTTGGGCGACCTTCTCTTCCTCGGCGATCATTTCCCGCAACTGCGGTTCACCTGCAATGGCTTCCGTCAGAGTAACCGGATTGGCTGGATTGGCTGGAATTAGTTTGGAAATCCGATCCACCTGCCCGTAAGGCATTTCCAGCACCCGCCCGACGTCGCGCACTGCGGCTTTCGCCTGAAGCTTTCCGAAGGTAATGATCTGGGCGACGTGATCGTAGCCGTATTTGTCTTGAACGTACTTGATGACCTCTTCCCGGCGATCCTGACAGAAGTCGATATCGAAGTCGGGCATGGACACCCGTTCCGGGTTGAGAAAACGTTCGAAGAGTAAGCCGAACCGCAAAGGATCGAGATCGGTGATCGTCAAAGCCCAAGCGACGCAAGACCCGGCGCCGGAGCCACGCCCCGGTCCGACGGGAATGTCGTGTTCCTTCGCCCAGGCGATAAAATCGGCAACGATTAGAAAATACCCTGGGAAACCCATTTGGACGATGATGTCCAGCTCGTACTCAAGACGTTCGAAATAGGGGCGCGCAACGGCTTTCTTTTCCTCGTCGCTCATCCCTTCTTTGTAGACTTGCGCCTCCAACCTTTTTTCCAGCCCGGTGCGCGATTGGTGGCGCATTTCCTCTTCTTCTGTACGGCCTTCGCCGCAATCGTAGGGCGGCAGCAAGGGAGCTACGTATTCGTTCATGAAGGCGCATCGTTGAGCGATCACCAGAGTGTTCTCAATCGCTTCGGGAAGATCCGAGAACAGCTCCTTCATTTCTTCGGCTGTCTTGAACCGGTGATTGACCGTCAGTCGCCGCCGCTCGTCCTGGCTAACGTAATTACCGCCCGCGATGCAGAGCAGCGCGTCGTGAGCCTCGTACATATCGGGGGAGACGAAAAATGCTTCGTTGGTAGCAACCAACGGAACATCGTGATCGTACGCAAGTTTAATAAGCCCGGTTTCAATTTTGGCTTCCGCAGGCGTGCCCAACCGGGAAATTTCCATGTAAAGCCGCCCAGGGAAGTATCGGGAAAGAAGGTTCAGCGTTTCCTGAGCTTTATCCTGTTGGCCATGGAGCAAGGCCTGCCCAACGCTGCCCTGTACGCCTCCCGTCAAGGCGATCAATCCTTCCGTCAAACCCTCTAGAGCCGATAAAGGAATTTGCGGTTCGGCATTTTCTTCGGTTTCAAGGTAGGCCTTGCTCACCAGCTTCATGATGTTGGCATAGCCCGCCAGACTTTGAACCAGCAGAACCAGTTGCTCGGGTTTTCTTAATTTGGTGACGCGTTTTCCAGCAGCTGCATCGGCGTCCGCTTCAAGGGTCGGCGAAATCCCGAGCTGACAACCTAAGATCGGCTGTATCCCCCCATCTTTGGCCGCGTTCGAAAACTCAATCGCCCCGAACATGTTGTTGGTGTCGGTCACAGCAAGAGCCGGCATTTTCATGCCTTGGCATTGCTTGATCAGTTCCTTGACCTGTATTGCGCCTTCGGACAGCGAATAGGCCGTGTGAACTCTAAGATGAACGAATCCTGCGTGGCTCATGGGAGAAGGATACACAGCGCTTAGAAAGAGTCACGCCTAAGGTTTTCCACAACAGTGGATCAAATTTACAAAACCAAATTACAGATCTTCAGCCAGTTCGGCACGCGTGATTTCAGGAAGAACCGCCATGTGTCCGTAGTGCTCGTGACCGACCGCCAGAACGACCCGGGTTCCTTTTTTGGCGAAAGCCGCCGCCTGTTCGGGAGAAAATCTAAAATGGAGAAAGTGGAGCGAAGAGGTTTTGCCACCGGGGGTCGTCCGGTCGACGTCTTTTTCCCAATCCGCCGGAACTTTCTCGCCGTCAAACTCCAGAGTAATGGTCTCCTCAATGCCGCCGAGATTCATGAGTTCGCGGGCCCGTATGACAGGGTCCTCGTATTCGAGCATAAAAGTACAGACCAGTTCGTTCCCTTGGGGAATCAACGGCTGGTAGGCGCGGAGTTCATCTTCCAATTGTTCGGCTCCTCCGCGTTCGGTATGCAGCATTTCCTGAACTTGGTAGAGCATGGTGTCGAAACTCTCGAAATGCACGGTCGCATTGGGGCCGACCATGATGCGCCGGTTCTTTTTGTGGGCGATCATTTCAGCCTTCCGCTCTTTGCGAATGGCGGCGTAAGCGTCCACGTCCAATATATCGTTAGATTCGATCTTCCGTTTGCGGGCCATTGAGAACCTCCTTGTTAAAGCCCATAGGCCTTTGCGAGCAATTGGATCGGGTGTTGATAGGTCTCTATTTTAGCAACATCGCCCTGCTCCGCCTCAATGCCCTGCATGACGTGCTCCCGAGCCAAAGGGCATTCCGAGACAAGAAACGCATTTTCGTTCTTTAAGGCCTGTTTCGCCACCGGCTTTCCAACCTTCATGGCGACGGGGAACCATTCTTTCTTTATGCCCCATGAGCCGCCATGCCCCGAACATCGCTCGATGGGCTGCACTTTGGCATCCGGAATCAGCCTCAGCATCTGGGTCGCCTTTTGGCCCATATTCTGAGCCCGTGCATGGCAAGCGATGTGAGCGGTTATATCGCCGCCAAGCGGCATAAGACCGTCGGCCAACCCTTCGTTCTTGGCGATTTCCATGATGTATTCGGGAATATCGAAAGTCGCCTGGGCCAACTTTTTAATTTTGTCGTCGTTCGAGACGATCAGCGGCCATTCGAATTTCAACATCAAGGTACAGGAAGGAACGAGTGCTATTACATCGTATCCTTTATCGATCCAGGGCTGCAGGGCTCCGGCAACGGCTTTCGCCTTGACCTCCACCCTCTCCAGATCGCCATGTTCCAGTTGCGGCATGCCGCAGCATTCGGGATAGACAACTTCCGTTTCAACACCGTTTTTTGCCAGAACAGCCTGAGCAGCTTTTCCGATTTCAGGATTGTTGTAGTTGGCGAAGCAAGTTGCATAGAGAACCGCTTTCCGTCCATGTGCCGGCGCGTCTTTATTCACCACAGGCGGTTCAGCGGCAGCCTGTTCAACAAAGGTTTTGCCGCTGTATTTCGGCAATTCAGCGTCTTTGTGGATGCCCGCAACCGCTTGTAGGATCGGGCGGGTAAGAGCATTGCCCCGTTTGGTCGCCCAATTCGCCAGTCCCGACATACCGCATCCCAATTTGGCGTTGGCATCGGTTTCAGTGAGTTTTTGATCGATGAAGCCGATAGCGCCCTTTTTGTTCTGAACGGCGCGGTGGCGAACCATCAAATGAGGAATGTCGAGATTGAATTCGTGGGGCGGAACGTAGGGACATTTCGTCAGGAAGCACATGTCGCAGAGCGTGCAGGCATCGACCACAGTTTTGAGCTGATCGGAGGATACGCCTTCCAATTCCGCATCGCCCGCCTCATCGACGAGATCAAACAGTCTTGGAAAGCTGTCGCAAAGATTGAAACAACGCCGACAGCCGTGACAAACGTCAAATTGGCGCCTCAACTCCACATCGAGCTTTTCTTCGTCGTAAAAGGCCTCGTCTTTCCACGCGATAGCGTGGCGTGTCGGCGCATCCAAGCTGCCTTCGCGCATTTCCAAACCCTCCAACGTCAAAGGGAAAGACTCCAGGGGCGGTATGTGCCCCTAGAGTTCAATCGGCATTTTGACTAAATTTCGTTCAATGCCTTCTGGAAACGTCCTGCGTGGGACTTTTCCGCCTTTGCGAGGGTTTCAAACCAGTCGGCGACTTCGTCAAACCCCTCATCCCGAGCGGTTTTAGCCATGCCGGGATACATATCGGTATATTCGTGGGTTTCGCCTTCGATCGCGGCTTTCAGGTTGTTGCCTGTCTCGCCAATCGGAAGGCCGGTCGCAGGATCGCCACAGGCTTCAAGATACTCCAAGTGCCCGTGAGCATGGCCGGTTTCGCCTTCCGCAGTCGAGCGGAAAACGGCCGCGACATCGTTGTACCCTTCAATATCGGCTTTTTGGGCGAAATAGAGATACCGGCGGTTTGCCTGGGACTCGCCTGCGAATGCGTCTTTCAGATTTTGCTCGGTCTTGGAACCTTTGAGTTCAGCCATAAAAACCTCCCGTGACGGCGTGTATCGATTAACAGCGCATAGGGCGCACTACTAAAAGTATCAGATTTCTTGTTATCTAAAAAACCGGTATTATCTATCGCTTTAAACGTTTAAAACGATAAGTATGATCCCGACACTTCGCCAACTTCGCTATTTTCTTACGGTCATGGAAACCCGAAATTTCAGCCGGGCCGCAGAAATTTGTTGCGTAACGCAATCGACCTTAAGCGGAGGGATAAGCGAGCTTGAAAGCATCCTCGGCGTTTCTCTGTTCGAGCGGACCAAGCGCAAAGTTCTGCCCACTCAAGCGGGTGTCGGTCTTGCCAAAAGAGCGCGGCGTATTCTGGAAGAAGTCGACGGCTTGATCGACGCTTCCAAGGCGATGGCTGATCCTTACAAAGAACCGCTTCGGCTCGGAATTATCCCGACCATCGCTCCGTTTCTTCTGCCTCAAATCGTACCGCTGATTCAAAAGCACTTTCCAGAACTGACGCTGATTTTACGAGAAGATCAAACCGCGAGATTGTTGAATCAATTATCAAATGGGGACTTGGATTTGTTGATCCTTGCCTTCCCCTATGAAACACCGGACGCTGAACAATCGCTTTTTATGGACGATCCCTTTTGGCTGGCATGTTCGCAAAAGCATGCATTGGCCAAATGCCGGAGCATTACGCCAAACGAGGTTCCCGAAGAGGACCTGCTTCTTTTGGAGGATGGGCATTGCTTGAGGGATCATGCATTGGCCGCTTGCCAAATGAAGGGCGGAAGCAACGAACAGGCCATTCAAGGGACCAGTCTTTATACCCTATTGCAGATGGTGAGCAGCAATCTCGGCATCACCTTGGTGCCTCAAATGGCGATTGATACCCCTTTTCTCTCAGGCCTGAAGGCGGCCTACATCCCCATGACGATTGATGCTCCATCCCGCCAAATCGGGTTTTCCTGGCGCAAGACAACAGCGCGGCGTCCGCTGTTTGACGAGTTGACAGGCCTACTTAAACGCGAATTATCCAAAATAGGCGGGAAATGCTCTAAAGCTCGATAAGATGCCCGTCTTCTAGGGTTACGGCTCTATCCATCCGTCTGGCCAATACAGGGTTATGTGTGGCAATCAGGGCGGCAAGGCCGGAGCCCTTCACCAACTTCAATAACAGCGCAAAAACGGATTCTGCTGTGTGCGGATCTAGGTTGCCGGTCGGTTCATCGGCGAGAAGAAGCCAGGGGGCGTTGGCCAAGGCCCTGGCGATTGCCACCCTTTGTTGTTCGCCGCCCGAAAGCTGACCGGGGCGGTGCTCGGCCCTGTCTTTTAGGCCCATATAATCCAAAAGCTCAATCGCCCGTGCGGCGGCTTCCGCTTTACCGAGTCCGTTGATAATTTGGGGTAAAACAATGTTTTCCAAAGCCGAAAATTCCGGCAGCAGGTGGTGATATTGATAAACGAAGCCCAGATTTTTCCGCCGAATAGCCGTTCGTTTTCCGTCCGGCAGGTTGGTGCAGTTCTCACCGCAAAGAACGATCTCGCCCTCTTGCGGTCGGTCGAGTAAACCGGCGACATGCAGCAAAGTCGATTTCCCGGATCCAGACGGGCCGACCAGGGCGACAATTTCCCCTTTTTTGACTTTAAGGTCGGCTGACGAAAGGATTTCCAGAACCTTGCCGCCCTGTTGATAGGTGCGCCGAATGCCTTTCAGGTCGAGGGCGACGTCACCGTAACTGAAAAGATCGTCACTCATAGCGTAGCGCCTCCACCGGATCGAGCCGGGCTGCGCGCCAAGACGGATAGAGCGTGGCTAAAAAAGACAGGCCCAAGCCCATTAGAACGACCGAGAGGACTTCATTAAGGTCGACAATCGCCGGCAGCTTTGAGAGGAAGTAGATTTCGGCGGCAAAAAGTTCGGTTCCGGTAAGCGCCTGAATACCCTGACGGATAGACTCGATATTGGAGGCAAACGCCAAGCCGAGTAGCGACCCGGCAATGGTTCCAATAAACCCAACGCTCGCCCCGCTAATCAAGAAAATGCGCATGATCATGCCGCGTGAAGCTCCCATGGTGCGCAAGATCGCGATGTCCTGCCCCTTGTCTTTCACCAGCATAATCAGGCTGGAAATGATATTGAAAGCCGCGACGACGATGATCAGCGTGAGAATCAGGAACATAACGTTCCGTTCCACCTGCAGAGCGTTAAAGAAGCTCGCGTTGGTTTGTTGCCAATCCATAACGCGGATGCCGCCCCCCGTTTCACTGTAGAGACGGTCGTAAAGTCCCAAGGACGTGCGGTAGGCTTTTTCTGGATCCTTTATCATGGTCTCCAGGTAGGAAACTTTTTGCGGAAGCCTGAAGTACTTCTGGGCGGTCTCAAGGGGCATATATACGAACGATGAATCGTATTCATGCATGCCCACATCAAAGGTTGCGACGATCTTATAAGCCGCCATTCGCGGCATGGTGCCGAACGCCGTAACGTTCCCTTTGGGAGAAATCAGCGTAATGTCGTCGCCGATTTTTAGGCCGAGCTTACGGGCCAGTCTATATCCGACAACAACGGTATTTCCTTGAAAATCTTCGATCTTTCCGCCGCGAAGGTTGTCGACGACAATATCGCGCGCTTCCAGATCGGCGGGCCGAAGGCCGCGGACCAATGCTCCCGAAGCAACGCCGTTGCCGCTCGCCATGACCTGCCCTTCGATCATCGGCGTAACATGAATGACCGTTTCGTCTCCTTCGACAATTTTGGCTAGGTTGTCGTAGTCCGTAAGGCCGCTGGCCGGGCCTGCAACCGTGACGTGGCCGTTGAGGCCAAGGATGCGGGTAAGCAATTCCTGGCGGAACCCGTTCATTACCGACATGACGATGATCAGCGTCGCGACCCCTAGCGCAATGCCGAGGAGCGAAAACCATGCGATAACCGAGATAAAACCTTCTCTTCGTCGGGCTCTCAGGTAGCGCAGGGCTACCATCCATTCGAACGGAGAAAACAAAACGCCCCCTACTCCGTGAAACGGGCTAATGCGGATTCAAGCGAAACTTCTTCCTTCTCGCCTGTCGCACGGTTTTTTATTTCAACCTTGCCTTCTTTGAGCCCTCGCGGACCGACAATCATTTGCCAGGGGATGCCGATCAGATCCATATCGGCGAACTTGGCTCCCGCTCTTTCGTTGCGGTCGTCGTAAAGCACGTCGATACCGCTCGATTTCAGGGTCGCATTGATATCTTCGCAGGTCGAATCGCACTCTTCGTCACCGGTTCTCAGGTTGATTAACCCCACATCGAACGGAGCGACCGATTCCGGCCAGATGATTCCGGCGTCGTCGTGCGACGCTTCAATGATGGCGCCGACCAGGCGCGACACCCCGATGCCGTAAGAACCCATTTCCACGGCGATTTCCTTGCCGTCCGCCGTATTCACCACAGCGTTTAAGGGATCTGAGTATTTGGTGCCGAAGTTGAAGATATGCCCGACTTCAATGCCCCTCGCCGAAACCAGATCGTCACCCAATTCCTGCTCTTTCGCCGGATCGTGCATTTCGTCGGTCGCTGCGTACTGCGTCGTGAATTGAGTAACGATGTCCTGGAGACGTTTGTAGTTGTCGTAGTCGACATCCTTCTCATCGACTTCCAAATCAAGATAAGCCTTGTGGCAATAGACCTGGGATTCACCGGTTTCGGCCAGGATCAAAAACTCATGGCTCATGTCCCCGCCGATGGGTCCGGTATCCGCCGCCATGGGGATCGCCTTCAGTCCCATCCGTTGGAAAGTCTTCAAGTAAGCTACGAACATTTGGTTGTAAGACCTTCTCGCGCCTTCTTTATCAAGATCGAAGGAGTAGCTGTCTTTCATCAGGAATTCGCGTCCTCGCATAACGCCGAAACGGGGGCGGACCTCATCCCTAAACTTCCATTGTATGTGGTAGAGAAGCTTCGGCAGGTCCTTGTAACTACGAATGTAGCTACGGAAGATTTCGGTGATCATTTCTTCGTTGGTGGGGCCGAATAACATTTCGCGATCGTGACGATCGGTGATGCGGAGCATTTCTTTCCCGTAGTCGTCGTAACGTCCGCTTTCCCGCCAAAGTTCAGCCGGTTGGATCGTCGGCATGAGCAGTTCCTGGCACCCTGCCTTGTCTTGTTCTTCGCGAACAATCTGTTCGACCTTCTTTAAGACCTTGAACCCGAGCGGCAGCCAGGAATAGATTCCGGCGCTCGACTGCCGGATCATACCGGCGCGCAGCATCAAACGGTGAGAAACGATTTGGGCTTCGTTGGGCGTTTCCTTCAGCGTGGGAAGGAAAAAAGTTGAACGGCGCATGCAATCCTCGTGGCAGGTCTTTTTAAAAGACGAATCATCTGGTCGCGACTTTAGGGAAACCCTTGAAACAAAACAATGGGAGTCCGTCCCGAATGCCAAGATAACGTGGCATTTTTTGGACTTCTGTTTCGCGTTTCAGCGTTTGTTGTAAAATTCCCGGCACGCGGCCGCGATTTCGGCTTCTTCATCCGACGACATCGGTTCGCCATTGAGGTAGAGCCGTTTGTTCTTCAAGTTATATCGAACCTTGCCAACCTTGATCGTTCCACTGGGAGCTTTGGTTGATTTCTTGTAGGCGGAAATGAGGTCGCTATTGGCTGTAGTTGAGTCGCTTGCCGCTGTTTGCGCATCATCTGCACTTGTCGCCAGCGTAGATGCGGCACTCCGCAAATCACTAACGGAGGCGTCTTCGGCATATCCGACATTTGTCGCCGTTGTTACCGCCTCCTCAGCCGCCGTTTGAGCGGTAGCGCCGTCGCTATTGCTGACGGCTGTTTCGGCGGTTGAAACCGCGGAGGTCACCGTTTCGACGGCGACATTGGCTTCTTCCAGTGTGTCGTAAGCCTCTTCCATCGCCGTTTTGAGAGCGTCGTTTCCCCTGTCATCTTCGTAGGCTTCTGCTGCTGCCTCATAAGCTGTTTGCGCATCTTGCTGGATGGTTTCCACACCACTCAAAGCTTCTTGAGCGGTATAGAGTGACGCCTGCGCCGATGCCTTGGATGCAGACGAAGCCGCGCTTGAGGCTTGGGAGGCTTTGGTGTCGCCATCAATGGCGTCGTCGGCAAGGCTGGCGGATGAACTCGTTTCAGAAGAACCGGATGAAACTTGGTCATAAACCGTTTTCGCCTCCGACAAATCCGTTTCCGCCGTTTCCAGCGTTGAAAGCGCGTCGTTTAATGAGGTTTTCAAAGCGTCTTTAGTGGCCGGCGTTCGGTTTTCATAGGCTTCCAATGCGGCTTCATAATCGCTTTGGGCTGTGTCGTAGGTATCTTGCGCTTTATCGTAGACGGTTTGTGCGGCATTGCTGGCGGTCTCCGCCTCTGAGGCAGCTTCTATCGCAGCATTTGAAGCTGCGATGGCTTTGGCGGAAGCGGTTGCCGCCGCCTGGGCCGACTTCGCCTTGTCCTTGGGCGCGCCCATGTAGCGCCCGGCATCAATGTTGATATCGAAGGTGATTTCATCGGGGAGTTTAAAATTAAACCCTCCCCCAAGATCGGCGGGGGCCACTTTTTTGCCGCGCACATTGACGCCGGGGCGGTATTCGACATCTGCCCGAGCTTGGTGGCTGACAACCCGGTTACAAATGCGCTTGGAAACTTTTATCGTTTGCTTGACCTTTTCCGGCATAGCCTCCTGCTCCTCTTGAGCAAAGGAAGAGGCCGAAAAGGCAAAAAGTATCGCCGCAAATGGGAAGAGCCATTTCATGGCAGCACTTTACTCTTCTCCGCTTAACAAACGACTAAATCAAAATGCGTTTTAGTCGTCGCGATAGAAGTCTTGGCCAACCGACATCCAGGGTGGCGAAAGACTTTTAATTTGCTCGTAGGCTGGACAGTTTTCGTGGTGCGCACCGGGGAGATAGCCCAGGCTCATCAAAAATTCACCGGTAATCTCTCCGCCGGTAAATTTGAACGTTTTTTTGAACAACTTCACCCACTCGTTCTTTTTGCGAGGATGGTGGGCGGCCAGCCATTGATTGAAAGAGCCGTGGGTTTCCCGAAAATTTTGAACGATTTGGGCGTTATGAATGATCGCATCGACTTTGAGGCGGTTTCTGATAATGCCGGGATCGTCGAGAAGGCGTTGTTTGTCCTGATCGCCAAACGAGGCGACCGTATCCACGTCGAAGCCGTGAAATGCCGCCACGGTGGCTTCGCGTTTTTTCAAGATGGTCAGCCAGGAAAGTCCTGCCTGAAAGATTTCAAGCACCAGACGCTCCAAAAGAACGGCATCCTCGGTTTGCGGAAAACCGTACTCCCAATCGTGATAGGGCTGATGAAAAGGGTCGCCCAACGCGGCGTCGCAATACCAGTTCATTTGAATCTATTTCAACTGTAATGAAACCAAATCAAACCCACTCATCAACATAAACGCTCCCCATATCAACACCGCTATGAAAGTTGTTATTCCGATCTTTTTAGCAGTGCTCTGAGGTGACTGCCTTTTCAAAGCAAAAACGGCAGGAAAAACAAGCCACCAAACACCGATAAACACTAAAAGATTTAATGTTGACGTCATTAATCTTAATCTGCCGTCCAGCAATTGGGAATAACTTGCGCCACGGTCTCTTCTGGCCAGTCTTTCAATGCTTCAATTGCGCAGGAAACGCTTGAAGCTCCGTTCCCCAGAAAGCGATCACCTTTTAGGGCAATTAATGAATCTATAAGGACTTCACGGCCAAGTGCTTCGCCATTTTTTTTTGCTGAATAATGAATGCCTTCATTTCCGGCCGTTCGGTGACAGTCGGTGAAAACGACTTTTTCGCCAAATCGCTCAATGAATTCATCAAGGAGCGGTTGGCTTTCGGTCAAGACGAAGATGTTCCAATCATCCCGATCTTTTAACGGCTCCAATAGATCGAAATAGGTGCGATTGACCTTTTGGAGTAGCTCGCCGACTTCAAATTGTTTGTCGCTGCCTCGAATATGTACAGCGATAAATTTTTTGCCCTCTAAATGTCTCTGATGAAATGAATCGGCGGCTAAAACGATATCGGGATTGGGCTTCAAGTATTTCTTGCAAAGCCAACGGTAAACGGATTTTGGATCAAGACCATATAGGGAGTGCGAATAAGGGATTTCGGCAAGCAAATCGACGGCTCGGAAATGAGTCTTGCTGACGACAACCCGTTCAGTTCTGCCAAGGAGACCCTTGACAATATTTTTTCTAAGTGACGGTGTGCCGACATTGCGCTTGAAAGGTGCTAGCAACGTTTCATCCGACCACTCGTCTCCAAAGTAGTCGTACCCCTTTCCAATCAAATCGTGAGCCGGGAAAGGACTTAACGGCTTGAAAAAGCGGGAAAATGCATCTTCCTCCTTATGGCAGCTGAAAAGGCTGTTAGGGCCCCAATAGGCAATAGGAATGCGGTTCGTGATTTCCGATAGAAGGCAGACGCCGAGAATATGATTGACGTCGGCCCAAAAGCCGAACCCCCACTCCCGAGCAACAATGTATTTCGTGCTCATTGCCTTGTCTAACAGCCCTCTCCGCCGATTAGGCCTGTTCGAGTTCGGTCAAAGTGCCGCAGAAATCTTTCGGGTGAAGGAACAAGACCGGTTTGCCATGCGCGCCGATTTTCGGTTCCCCGTCTCCGATGATGCGGGCGCCGCTTTCCTTCATTTTGTCGCGGGCGGCAATGATATCGTCAACCTCGTAGCAGACATGGTGCATACCGCCCGACGGGTTTTTATCGAGAAACGCCTGAATCGGCGATTTTTCCCCCAGGGGATACAAAAGTTCGATCTTAGTATTGGGTAGTTCGACGAAAACCACGGTTACACCGTGATCCGGCTCATCTTGGGGCTCGGACACCTTTGCGCCCAGCGTGTTGCGGTAGGTGGCTGCGGCCGCTTCGAGGTCGGGCACTGCGATAGCGACATGGTTGAGCCGTCCGATCATGGTCTGTTCTCCATTACATTCCGTATTTTAAACTCTTAACAAATGAACCGAGGTGATGGGTTTCTTGCCGAAGATTTTTCTGAAACCTCTCCGGGTTGCCAGCCGCACCTCTTCATCCACAACTTCATCATCTCGTTTGTCCTTGCGGGACAACCTTTCCACCGCCTCATATATGTCGTCGACAATGGAATACAAAACATCCTGGTCCTCATCCCCTTCCAACAGCCCTTGTTGAGTGATCTTGGGACCGGAGACGATTTTACCTTTTTCGTCCAATGCAAGGCTGACGACGACGGCCCCATTAAATAGAGCCCTTTTGCGGCCGCGCAACAATTCGCCGTCTAATGGAACAAGCCGTTTTCCTTCCCAGACCAAACGGCCCGTTTCAACCGTATCGACAACCTCAACCGGCCCTGGAGCCAACCGAAGAACCTCGCCGTTTTCGATGACGATGCTTTCGGGAACGTTGCATTCAAGCGCGAGATCGGCATTGGCGTTTAAATGACGCAACTCACCATGCATCGGCACCGCCAATTGAGGACGAATAAGCTGATACATTTTCGCCAGCTCGTCTCTTGCCGGGTGCCCGGAAACGTGAATAAACGCGTCCTTGTCCGTAACTACATCGATTTCACGTCGAACCAGCATGTTCTGAAGCTTGCCGATGGATTTCTCATTGCCCGGAATGGTTCTTGAGGAAAAGATCACCGTATCGCCGGCCTTCAGCGAAATATTGGGGTGCGTTCCTTCGGCGATTTTTGACAGAGCCGCCTGAGGTTCGCCTTGCGAGCCCGTGCAAATGATCAGGATTTTGTCTTCGGGAATATACCCGGCTTCCTTCTCCGTTACGAATGGAGGAATATCGTCTAAGTATCCGGTTTCGCGGGCGACTTCGTCCATCCGGCGGAGGGATCTTCCGACAAGTACGACATCCCTGTCATTCGCCTGAGCCGCCCGATAAATGGTTTCCAGCCGGGCGATGTTGCTGGCGAAGCAGGTGACCGCGACCTTTTGCCGACATTGCCCAATGGCTTTGGTCAAACTTTCCTCAAGCGCCCCTTCAGAATGCGACGTACCGGGCGAAAACACATTGGTTGAGTCGCAAACAAGCGCCAAAACCCCTTCGTCTCCCAGTTCCTCCAAGCGATCTTCGTCTGCTTCGTCGCAGATGACCGGTTCTGGGTCGAATTTAAAATCGCCGGTGTGGACAATGGTTCCTTCGGGGGTGCGAATCACCAGCGCATTGGGCTCGGGGATTGAGTGCGTCATTGAGACAAACTCCATATCGAAAGGCCCGGCGCTGAACTTTCCGCCCAACGGAACTTTTTTTATCGGCACCATATTGACCAGATCGGTTTCGGCCAATTTTCGCTTCAGAAAGGCTGCGGCAAACGGCGTCGCATATACAGGAACTCTAAACCGATGCCAAAGATATGGCACCGCCCCAAGGTGATCTTCGTGCGCATGGGTCAGAACAATCGCCGAAATGTAAGGGGCATGTTCCTCGATGAAGGCAGGATCGGCCATCACGACATCAACGCCGGGCATGGAATCGTCACCGAAGGTGATTCCACAATCAACAATAATCCACTCGTGCTCACCGGGAGTCCCATAGCCGTATAGGTACAGGTTCATGCCGATTTCACCTGCACCGCCGAGGGGGCAATAGAGGAGCTCTTTTGGCTTTTGTGCGTTCATTCTTATTTCTTGTTTCGTTGGTAAATGGCCAAAAGACCCTGCATGGTCAAATCGGCGTCGGTTGTTTCAATTCTGGTGGTTGCTTCGGCAAATAGCGGAGCCAGTCCGCCGGTTCCTATGACCTTCATGCGTTCGCCGTACTCTTTCATGATCCGGGCGACCATTCCCTCAATAAGCCCCACATAGCCCCAGAAGATACCCGATTGCATGGCTTCCGTCGTTGATGTTCCAATAGCCTTTTTCGGTTTCTTAATCGCCACCCTGGGAAGTTTAGCCGCCGCCATATGGAGCGCCTCAATGGAAAGATTGATACCCGGCGCTATGGCGCCGCCCAAATAGCGACCGTCGCCATCGATCACGTCAAATGTGGTAGCCGTACCAAAGTCGATAATGATTAACGGACCATGATATTTCTGAGAGGCGGCCAAGCCGTTGACCAAACGGTCGGCGCCCACTTCTTCGGGGTTCGGCAAAACAACTTCAATACCCAGGTCCAATCCTTCATCACCGACCACCATGGCTTCACAGCCGAAATAGACCTGACAGAGTTTCTTGAGATTGAAAACCATGGCGGGAACGACGGAAGCGATAATCGCAGCATCGATATCCTTGTGGCTCAGCTTTTTCATCGCCATCAAGCTATTCAGCCAAACGGCAAGCTCGTCAGCGGTTTTTTTAGTATCGCTGGCACTGCGCCATTCCCCTTTGAGGGTGCCGTCGTCTGCGAAAACGGCAAAGACCGTGTTCGTATTCCCAACATCGATTGCCAAAAGCATGGCTTAGGAGGTCTCCGGAAAGAAAATGTCTGCTGCCGTAATGTGACGTTGATTGCCTTCAGTCTCAAGGACCAAAGCGCCCTCTTCGTTCATTCCGACGAATATACCGTTCAGCGTTTCCTGACCCAATCGTGCGATTACCGGGTCTCCGATACCTTTGGCATTTGCCAACCAGGCGTTGCGAAGAGGCGTGAAACCCTGTGTTTTCCATACTCCCAGCCAATGATCGAAAGACATGGCGAGCGCTTCCAACATGCCTTCAACCGTAGTTCCCGTTGAAACGCCGATTGATGCGGCCGGATATTCGGTTTCTTCGGGATGGTGTGAAATATTGACGCCAATCCCCAATACCAGCCAATCCAATTGGGGAACTGTCACTCCGTGGGGGGCTTGCGCCTGGCATTCCAACAAGATTCCGGCAACTTTTTTTCCGCCAACCAGAACATCATTTGGCCATTTACAGGCGACGTCTAACACGATGCCAGGGGTTACCGTATAGCGAAGCGCCTCCACTACCGACAAGGCGGCGGCAAAGCTTAGTTGAGCGGCATCGCTCACTGATGCGTCGGGACGGAGGATAAACGAGCAAAAAAGGTTTCCAGGTTGGGAAATCCAAGAGCGGCCTCTGCGTCCTCTCCCCGCCGTTTGGCTTTTCGCCCAAACAATGGTGCCGTCCGGCGCTCCTTCGGCGGCCATTCGGCGTGCTTGCTCGTTGGTGCTGTCCAGAGACTCAAAGGCCACCAGCTGATAAGCCGGTGGCACTTTGGGAAGTTTTACGTTTTCCATGAGGTGAACGGATGATCCGCTCTCGCCTTAGCCGCCGGTGAACAACGATGCGGCGGCAGCGCTGGCTCCATCGACGATGGGGGCCGGGAAAACGAAGAAGAACAGAATGATGATCGACGTGGCGACCAAAATAGCCGTCAATTCGCGACCGATGGGGCGGTCGAAGGCGTCCACCGCATCGTCGAAGTACATGATCTTGATGATGCGGATGTAATAAAAAGCACCCACAACGCTCGAGACGACGCCGATGACGGCCAATGTGTAGAACTCGGCCTGAATGGCGGCCAAGAAGATATACATCTTGCCGAAGAAACCGGCGAGCGGCGGAATTCCAGCCATGGAGAACATAAACATCGCCATGACGAAGGCCATTCCCGGATTGGTTTTACCCAGCCCCGCCAGGTCTTCGATGCCTTCGACCATACGACCGCCACGGCTCATGCAGAGGATACAGGCGAATGTACCGACATTCATGAATAGGTAGATCGCCATATAGACCAAAACGGCCTGGACGCCTGCTTCATTGCCCACTGCGATACCAATCAAGGCATACCCGATATGACCGATGGAGCTGTAGGCCATAAGCCGTTTAATGTTCTTTTGAACGATAGCGGCGAAAGCCCCCAAGACCATGGAAGCCACGGAAATAAACACGATGACCTGCTGCCATTGACCGATAAGTTCGCCAAACGGCCCGGTCATCACCCGGATAATTAAAGCAACTGCGGCGATTTTCGGCGCAACGGCGAAGAAAGCGGTGACCGGAGTCGGTGCGCCTTCATAAACATCGGGCGTCCACATATGGAACGGCACGGCGGAAATTTTGAAGGCCAGACCGGCCAGCATGAACACGATACCCACAACGACGCCGGTTGAGATGTGACCGTGGCTATTGTGGAAGACTTCGGCCAGACCGGCAAAGCTCGTGGTGCCGGTGAAGCCGTAAATCATCGAGCTGCCGTAAAGGAGCATGCCTGAGGCTAGGGCTCCGAGAACAAAGTATTTAAGCCCCGCTTCCGATGATTTCAGATCGTCCCGTTGGAAAGCCGCCAATACGTAGAGAGAAAGGCTTTGAAGTTCCAGACCAACGTACAACGACAACAGGTTGTTGGCCGAGATCATCATCATCATGCCCAAAGTAGCGAGCAAAACAAGGATCGGATACTCAAACTTGGCTGCCTTGACCCGTTTCAAATAACCGTAAGACATGATCAGCGTGAGCATCGACCCAAGCAGCACCAAAGCCTTGGTGAAGGCGCCGAACGTATCGTTAATGAACATGCCGCTGAAAGTCGTGACCTTTTCAAACGAGAAGGCTGACAGAAGCAACAATGCCAGAGCCATGGTCAGAACGGTCAGAAAGGTTGCCGTTTTGGCCGCCCCCTTGCCTTTTTGAAACACGCCGAGGACCAGAAGCGCCATGGCGATACATGCGATGAACACTTCCGGCAAGGCCGGAATGAGGTTCGGGAATTCCGCAGTCGTCATCGAACTCTACTCCTTAGCGTGTCGCAACGGCCGGATTTCCGGCTGCGGCGACCGCCGCGTTGAACTGATCAATCAGGTTGTCGACCGTCACATGCATCGGGTCGAGGAAAGACGACGGATAGACGCCCATCCAGATCGTAATGAGGATCAAGGGGGCAAATACCAGCCATTCCCGGGTCGACATATCGGTAATGCTCTTAAGGTTCTCCTTGGTCAGGGCTCCAAAGATCACCCGACGATAGAGGTAGAGCATGTAGGTCGCACCGAGGATCAAGCCGCTTGCGGCCAGTGCGGCGACGAATGTGTCGGCTTGGAAAGCTCCGAGAAGCACCATGAATTCACCGACAAACCCACCGGTACCGGGAAGACCGACCGACGCCAGCATAAACACCATAAAGGTCACCGCGTAGCCCGGCATTTTCTCCGCCAGACCGCCGTAAACTGCGATTTCACGGCTATGTATGCGATCGTAAACCACCCCGACAATCAAGAAGAGCGCAGCGGAAACGACACCGTGGCTCAGCATCTGGTAGATCGCGCCTTCGATGCCGTGGGCCGTTAAGGTGAACGAACCCAAGGTGACATAGCCCATGTGAGCAACCGAGGAATAAGCGATCAGCTTCTTCATGTCGTCCTGGGCCAGTGCTACCAGTGAAGTGTAAACGATAGCCACGATACTTAAGGTGTAGACCAGCGGAACGAACTCAACGGTCGCCAAAGGCAGCATGGGGATCGAGAACCGCAGGAAGCCGTAGCCGCCCATTTTCAACAACACGCCAGCCAGGATAACCGAACCGGCGGTCGGCGCTTCCACGTGAGCGTCCGGCAACCAAGTATGAACCGGCCACATCGGCACTTTCACGGCGAAGGAAGCGAAGAAAGCCAGCCACAGCCAGGTTTGCATACCTGCCGGGAAACCGTAGGTCAGCAAGGTCGGGATATCGGTGGTGCCCGCCTGGAAGTACATGGTGAACATGGCCAGCAGCATCAGCACCGAGCCGAACAGCGTATAGAGGAAAAACTTGAACGCCGAATAAACGCGGCGCGGCCCGCCCCAGATACCGATAATCAGGAACATCGGGATCAGCACGCCTTCAAAGAAGATGTAGAACAACACCATATCGAGGGCGCAGAACATGCCGACCATCAAGGTCTCAAGGACCAGGAAGGCCACCATGTATTCGCGAACGTGCTTCTGAATGGCCTCCCAGGCCGACAGAATGCACAGCGGCGTCAACAGCGTCGAGAGCATCACGAAGAACATGGAAATGCCGTCCACGCCCATGTGATAGGAAATCCCGAGCGCCGGGAACCACTCGGCTTTTTCAACAAACTGGAACTCCGCGGTTCCGTTGTCGAAATTGGCCCAGATAAACAACGAAATCACGAAGGTTGCGATCGTCGTCCACAGCGCCGTTGAACGGGCGTTGCGCGCGGCAATTTCGCTATCCCCTCGGATCAGCAGCAGGATGATGGCGGCGCCTACCAAAGGCAGGAAGGTCACCAACGAAAGAATGGGTAATTCAGTCATGGTTGCATCAACCTCTGCTTAGTGTGTCAGTATGTACCAGGAAACCAGAACCATGACGCCGATCGCCATGGCAAAGGCCCCATGATACAGGTAGCCGGTTTGAAGTTTGGCGACGCGTTTGGCGGCGCCCATGGTTGCGGCTGCGATCCCGTCCGGGCCGACGCCATCGATCAACTGTCCGTCACCGGCTTTCCAGAAGCCACGGCCCAAATAGAAGGCAGTCCGAACGAAGAGCAGATCGTAGAGCTCGTCGAAGTACCACTTCTTATCCAGGAACCGGTAAATTCCCGGGAAGGCGGAGGCCAGGCCTTTGGGCAAGCTCGGAGCCAGTCCGTACATCACGATACCGGCCAGGATCCCGACGGCACCGACGACCAGAGCCGAGTACTTCACCCAGGCAGGAACGTGGTGGGCGGCGGCGATGGCGTCGTGAGCCGTGATTGCTTGGCCCCAGAATTCCGCAACGTGATGACCGCCGAAATTCTCGTATCCAAGATACCCGGCAAGCATCGCGCCGGCAGCCAACGGCAGCAACGGCAACAGCATGACGGGCGGGCTTTCATGAACATGGGCCATAACAACTTCGTCGCCGCGCGGTTTTCCATGGAAGGTCATGATCAGCAGACGCGTCGAGTAGAAAGCCGTCAACAGGGCAGCGCCGACGCCCATCCAGAAGGCGAAGGTGCCGACCGGCGTATGGGCCGCATAAGCGGCTTCGAGGATCAAATCCTTGGAGAAGTAGCCAGCGAAAGGCGGCAAGCCGATCAGCGCCCAGGAACCGATGAACATAAGGGCGTAAGTGACCTTAATGTGCTTCCACAGCCCCCCCATCCGGCGCATGTCCTGTTCGTCGGACATGGCGTGAATGACCGAGCCTGCGCCCAGGAACAGCAAGGCTTTAAAGAAGCCGTGGGTCATCAGGTGGAAGATGCCGGCGGAATAAGCCGAGACGCCCAAGGCAAAGAACATGTATCCCAACTGCGAACAGGTGGAGTACGCGATAACCCGTTTGATGTCGTTCTGTACGCAGCCGACTGTGGCGGCAAAGAAGGCCGTGCAGGCGCCAACGATGGTGACCACCGTCAAAGCCGTGTCCGAATACTCAAACAACGGCGACATGCGGGCGACCATAAAGACGCCTGCGGTCACCATGGTGGCTGCATGGATCAACGCGGAAACCGGGGTCGGACCTTCCATAGCATCGGGCAACCAGGTGTGGAGCCCCAATTGGGCCGATTTGCCCATTGCGCCGATGAACAGCAGTAAGCAGGCGGCTGTCAAAGCATGAAACTCACCGCCGAACAGCATGAAGGTTGCGTCCTTCTTGGCTTCGACCGCTGCGAAAATCTGATCGAACTGGACCGTTCCAAAAATCACATAGATGGCGAAAATGCCAAGAGCGAAACCGAAGTCGCCAACCCGGTTGACCACGAAAGCCTTGATGGCCGCCGAACAAGCCGACGGCTTTCGGTACCAAAAGCCGATCAGCAGGTAGGACGCCAAGCCGACCCCTTCCCAACCGAAGAACAACTGCACAAGGTTGGATGCCGTGATCAGCATCAGCATGAAGAAGGTAAACAGGCTCAGATACGCCATGAACCGCGGAACCGACGAGTCGTGGTGCATATAACCGACCGCATAGACGTGCACCATGGACGAAACGCCGGTTACGACGATCATCATCACGGCGGTCAGGGTATCGAACTTCAAGGCCCAGGAAACATCGAACGTGCCCGAGGAAATCCAGGTAAACAGGTGAACCGTATGGACGTTTCCGCCGTGCGGCACCTGGAAAAACACCCAGATCGAAATCGCGGCTGAGAGGAGCAGGCCGGTGCAGGAGACAATCTGCGCAGCTAAGTCCCAGGAATGTTTTTTGTGTTCGTCTTCCGGGCGGAAAAACGCGATGAGGCCAGCCAGGGCCGCACCGAGAAGCGGAAGAAAGATCGCTGCCGTATACATGGTGACGTCCCTACCCCTTCATCGCATTAATATCTTCAACCGCGATGGAACCGCGGTTACGGAAGAAAACCACCAGGATCGCCAGACCGATAGCTGCTTCGGCAGCGGCGACGGTCAGGATGAACATGGTGAAGACCTGGCCGACCAAATCGCCGAGGAACGACGAGAAGGCCACGAAATTGATGTTGACCGAGAGTAGGATTAACTCGATGGACATCAGGATAACGATCAGGTTCTTCCGGTTGAGAAAGATGCCGAATATGCCCAGCGTAAACAGGATGGCGGCGACCGTCAGATAATGGGAAAGACCGATTTCAAACATCACACGCCGCTCCCCGTTGTCACTTTATGGAGTTTGACCGTTTCGTCCGCCTTACGCGCAACCTGATCGGCAACCCGTTGGGACTTAACGCCGGGACGGCGACGATGGGTCAAAACGATGGCCCCGACCATGGCGACGAGAAGCACCAAGCCGGCCGCCTGGAACAAGTAGACGTAGTCGGTATAAAGCACGAGGCCCAGAGCTTGGGTGTTGGTGATTTCCGTGCTCGCCGGAACCTGTATGGCCTGCGCTGTTTCCGGCGTGATATGCGAAGCGCCGATAATCATGCCCAATTCCAAAAGAAGGATCAGGCCGACCACCGCTCCGACCGGAAGGTATTGCAAGAACCCCTGCCGCATCTCGACGAAGTTGATATCGAGCATCATCACCACGAACAGGAACAACACCGCGACCGCGCCGACGTAGACAACGACAAGAAGCATCGCCAGGAATTCCGCTCCTAAGAGAACGAACAAACCGGCGGCGTTGAAAAACGCGAGAATGAGGAACAACACCGAATGCACCGGGTTTTTGGACGAAATGACCATTACCCCCGACGCCAGCGTGATCCCGGCGAATAAATAGAAAACCAATGCCTGAACGATCATTTATGTCCCCCTTCGGACGCTTGGAGTCCGCGGAAACTGGAAACGTTATACGTCATTAAATTCATTCCCCCCGATCACCGATACGGTGCGTCCGCTTCAAGCCGGGCTGCCAGTTCGACTTCCCAGCGCTCGCCGTTGGCCAGGAGTTTTTCCTTGTTGTAGAAGAGCTCTTCGCGGGTTTCGGTCGAGTATTCGAAGTTCGGCCCTTCGACGATGGCGTCGACGGGACAGGCTTCCTGACACAAACCGCAATAGATGCACTTGGTCATATCGATGTCATAGCGTGTCGTGCGGCGGCTGCCATCTTCGCGGGGCTCCGCTTCGATGGTGATTGCCAAAGCCGGACAAGCGG
>Ga0209475_10001007_pt1 | contig 40607 bp, 34 predicted proteins | sample tdDd471_FD_187128 | JGI IMG/M metagenome (GOLD analysis project Ga0209475, IMG submission 187128) | Marine sediment microbial communities from the Atlantic coast under amendment with organic carbon and nitrate - tdDd47.1 (SPAdes)... | ecosystem: Environmental > Aquatic > Marine > Coastal >... | reverse complement strand
GCATGTTGCGAATGGTATCGTTTACCTGACGAGCGCCCTCTTTAGCTTCAATGGTGGCACGTTGCGATTCTTCATTGGCCATGTCTGCCGAAATCGAAACTCGCTGCATTGAACGTGAAGATTTCTGAACCATTGCCGTTACCTGATGAATTTCCTTACCCTGACGTTTTGAATCGTCCAAGATCTTCCGCGCAGCATCAAGGATGGAAACCGCAGAGACAGTAACCCGACGACCGGAACCTCTGACATCGGACACCAGTTCTGAAATACTGTCAAGCATCAGATTGAAGGCATCGACCACAGAGCCCAGGACATCATCGTGAATCTCTCCCCTTCTGGAAAGATCACCTTCAGCGGCTTGACTAACAATTTCCAGCAAGCTGGAAATATGTTCCTGTAAATCTTTCTTGTCTTGTTCGCTTTCAATTAACCTTGTCGTTGTATCAAGCATTCTGTTGATGGCATAACCAAGCTCTATTAAATCCTCTGTCATCACAGACAGATCAACTCTGCGGAAATAATTGCCTTCGCGAATTGCATCTGATGTTTCCATCAACTCGTCAGCCGGATGAATGATTCTCTTTTTTACTGCTTTCATTGCTTTTGAAATCAACACCAAACCGACAAACAACGCCAAAAGAAGCATGATTAAGGTCGAGCTTATGATTGATCCCCTTTGTTCCTCACTGAATCTGGCTTCTTTGGTCATTTCCACTAAAGCCTTGTTCATGTGATCAATCTCTTCCCAAACAGCAGGATTTATTCTGGCTGTCAGGGCCAACTCGTAATTGGTTCCGGTAATCCGGGTGACCATTGCAATTACAGGAGAAGAACCCGGTTTTGATTTGTCTGTTGTTTCACTTTCACTAAACACAGACCAGCTGGTACCCTTTTGATTATCATGTTGCGGATCCTGAAGTGTTTTATGGATATATTGAAGATTGTTCTCAATGGGAGAACCGGATTTCAACTGTTTATCCAAATATATCTGCCCATATCTCTGGGAAATAATTGAATACCTGATATTTTTCTCAGTTCCATTAAATTTCAACAGTTTCTGTAATTTGATATTGTCACCAATAGCATTCTCGTTTTCTCCACTAAAATCAAAGAATAGCTTCAGTATGGCAACAATTGCTTCATTCTCGACAATTCTGGTCTCCAGGGCCAAACCTTCAGAGACCTCAATGGTATCTTGCAGAATCTCCCGGTTTCGTTCATCTGTTTTCTGTTTCTTCTCAATCGCATTAATGAAACTAAAATTTATAATCAGAGCATATATCACAAGGCAAACAAATGGGGCAAAAAATGCCAGAAACAGAAGTTTCAGCAGTCTTTTTCTAAGACCCTCAAAATATCCCTTGCCTGTCTGTTTGACAACGGCCATCTTGCAAAACCTTTCTTTACCAGTTTGAGGAACCGAGCCCGTATTGCTTCACGCTTTCTCTTATTGTGCCCCGTATTATACGAAACAGCTTGTCAGCATCCAGCAGCAGGGTATATTCCTCATCAAACACAAAGCTAAAGCTGTACAAATTTCCACTGTCTTTTTCTTTCAAGCTTTCTTTGACCTTGATTATAGAAAATATATCATCGCTGAGCAAGGCCACGCTGATTTCTCCCTGTTTAACAACAATACAGCGTTTGCCATGCAGACGTTCGGAAATAAGCGGATTTTTTTCCAGCATCGCTAAATTGAGCACGGGAACTGCTACACCAGACAGATTTGTCAAACCAACCACCGAAGGTGGCATCAAAGGAATTGGTGTAATGGTATCCAGATAAAAAGTTTGTTCCAACACAGATGTAGGAATGGCCCAGGTAGTTTCTCCAACGGCACACAAGAGACATTCCTCATATATCTCTTCGTCCATTACCTGGTTATTTAAATAATCTGTCTCGTTCTTTAATGTCATTTTCAAACCAAACCTGAATCAATTGAACCCACGAAATTACAATCAACCGACAAAAACGTCCGGAAAATGTATTTATATGTATCTAATATCGTCTTTCCAAGCAAATATGTGAGTATATAATGCTTTAATTCTTGCTTAACCCCCCATTATTCAAGAGTTTTTGCTCACACAGCTCTCTGTCGCCAAAAACCCAAAAAGATCTGCTTCCAGCAACTCAGAGATTCAGAACCTTTAGACCGCAGTCATGTTTTCTACAAGACAATCAACAATGGAATATTGTACAATAATATCAAACACTTATCAAAACAAAACAGCAATCTTTAGATCTAATGGGAATTCTAGAGCAAACATAGTGGCGATTATAATCTCCACTATCCAGATCCATCGCAACAGCAGTAATTATCCGAAGAAAAATCTGCTCAATTACCATTAAATTATCTGTGTTGTTGGCTAGTCTTGACATCTCTGCTGCACTGCGGTACAGGTGTTAGATTGTTGTATTTGTTATCATTGCTGGTATTCTGGATCGTTTGAGGTTTTGATATGGAAAAAATATTTAATCCTGAGTCTGTGGTTGTTGTTGGAGTATCTCCATCCATTACCAATCTGGCCAAAAAAATCCTTTCTAATCTTAAGCGTTTCAATTATCAGGGACAGATATATGCCGTAGGCTCCAGACCCGATAACGTTGAAGGATTTGATCTTTATCCTTCCGTTATGGCAATCGAAAATGACATTGATCTTGCAATCCTGCTGGTGCCAGCCAAAAATGTTTCAAAGGTTGTCGATCAATGTGGTCAAAAAGGAATTAAACGAGTCATAATTGAATCCGGTGGCTTCGGTGAATATGCAGGTTCAAGCTCATCTCTCGAAGAGGAACTGCTGGAAACCTGCAACCGCTGGGGTATACGCATGATTGGCCCCAACTGTATGGGCGTGATAAACCAGAAAAACGGTTTTTGCTCACCATTTCATACCTATGTGACACCCTTTGTTGAGGGAAAACTTTCCATTCTATCCCAGTCTGGTGGGGTGGGCATGTCCTTTGCTCAGGATCTTTCCGCAGAATCTATTGGTATTAACAAATTCATTTCCTATGGCAACGGACTCGATATAGACGAAGTAGACGTTATCGAACATCTGGCGGCAGATAAGAACACCTCGGTTATCTCTGCCTATATAGAAGGTATAAGTCGTGGACAGGACTTCATGAGAGTCGTTTCACGCATGCAGAAACCGGTGGTTGTTCTTAAAAGCAATACTCACCGCTCTGCCCACACAGTTGCCGCATCCCATTCTGCCGTACAATCCGGAGATGAAGATGTTTTGAACGCTGCGTTCAAACAAGTTGGCGTATTGCGAGTTCCGAATACCCGTGTCTGGGCCAACGCTTCAAAACAACTCACTTTACCGTTGATGAAGGGCAATCGACTGGCAGTTCTCTCAAGATCAGGTGGTCATGCAGTTCTTGCAGCCGACGCTGCGGGACACTATGGCTTTGAATTACCAAAGTTGCCAGATGAATTTTTTGAAGCATGTAAGCAATATCTGCAACAAAGTGTAATTGATCTTGGCAACCCGCTTGATCTTGGACAAATCTTCTACCAGCCTGTTCTGGCACATATCCTGGAAGAAGCAATCAAGCTGGACGAAATAGATGGTGTAGTAGTTATTTACTCCTACAACAGTCACGAAACAGATTCGGATAGTGCCCATCAATTTGTCGGAACCATCAAACCACTGATGGAAAAATACAACAAACCGATCACCACGGTCTTGTTCACCGATCCTGTAGAAAGACAATCTGTAGGAGAAATGTTCAGACTCCCGACCTTTACCACACCATTCAATGCGGTACAGGCATTAGCCTATAGCAGAGACGCAAACAGACTGGCAGATCGAAGACGACCTTTCGACACCGAAGAAGGTGGCACTGCTCCGGAAGATGCAACAGCATTAATTGCGAAAATAAAAGAAAACAATCAAGCAGTTTCCATTAAAGATGCTTTCTCATTAATGGAAACTTATGGAATCAATCTGGCTCCATATGCATTTGTGAAATCATACCAGGAAGCACAGCAAAAAGCGCATGAAGTCTCTTATCCATTGGCACTCAAATTTGTGCATACTCTTTTAGTACATAAAAGCGAAGCAGGCTGCGTTGAAATGGACATCCGAAATGAGCAAGAGCTGGAGATCGCCTGGCAAAAACTGGATGAGCGGGCACGCACACTTGGTTTTTCAAATGGAATGGAAAATGCTCTTTTGCAACATAAAAGTGAAGATGGCTGGGAAATGTATGTCGGCGCCAAACGCGATCTTGCTTTCGGGCCGGTGGTTTCTGCAGGAATGGGTGGAATATTAACAGATGTTATCAATGACGTCTCCCATCGAATCGCTCCTTTAACGGCAGCCGATGCAAACGACATGCTTGAAGAAACCCGTGCCTTTAAATTGCTTGAGGGCCATAGATCAAGAGGTCCCGCCGACACTTATGCATTGATTGAACATATACAGTGCATCTCAAAAATTATGACCGAATTGAAGGATATCAGTAGTATTGAATTGAATCCGGTAGTGGTTCACCCATCCGGCAAAGGCATTACTGTTCTTGATGCCAGACTTCAGGTAAAACAAAACTGAGAAAAGTGAAAAATAATGAGCGTGAAAATTACAGAGGAATGTATCGCATGTGGGGCTTGTGCGGATGTTTGTCCCAATGAGGCAATCTTTCAGGGCGATGAATACTATCAGGTTGATCCTACACTTTGCAGCGAATGTGTCGGTTTTCACGACAAGGAACAATGCATGGAAGTTTGCCCGGTTGATGCTCCAATAACCGACCCTGAAAATGAAGAAAATGAGGAAGAGCTTTTCGCCAGGGCCAAACAAAACAACCCGGAACATATTTTTGAGACCCCCTTAAAAAGCCATTTCAGATCCTAGAATTTTGAATGAATTAAAAATGAAAAACGGCGACCATCGGTCGCCGTTTCGCATTGTTTTATCCGAGATTTAATAATTCTTTTCAAGAATCATTCTATCGCCAAGACGCAGGGTTGTAAGGCTTCTGGTAACCAGAGCAACACTGGTGTTTGAACCGGCAGACAGGATTATCATTTCGCCTATTTTCTCAAAGGGCAATTCTTTTCTTCTGAATCCATCCGAGTTTCCAATCGGATCCTGTTGACGAATTACAAATGCACGGTTGCCTTCTTCGATTCCATGGCTGATGCCCTTGTCCAGAAAGACCATCTGGTGTTCACCAAGAAATACTCTTTCGTAAATAGTATCTACAATGTAGCCCTGCAAGGTAACCTTGTTACGACGGGGGCGAATATCCTTCATGGGGTTTTTCCATGGGCGAACCTGATCTCCGCGACGAATAATATCATAAGATTCCACGATCTGGGCTGTAACGACATTCTTGTGAATTCGTTTTATTTCACACTTTCCAAGAATGCGAATTTTCACACCAACATCTTTACCGGTTACCGGGTGTTCCACCTCTCCCATGTTGCGGAAGATCTGAATGGTTTGTCCAATGGAGAAATTATCAATGTTTTTTGGTTTGATGTAAATGGTGTCATGCATCGACAAGTAATGCACATCTTCCTTGGAATTCATGATTTTTCCGGTATTTCTCAACTCACTTTTGGCAATAAAACCATCGCGACGGAAATTGAAGAAACTAAAGGCAGATGACTTAATTTTGGTGAGATATTTTTCCAGACGGAACTTGCCACCTTCTTTAACCTGTCCCCAGGCTTCGGTGTCGATTATTTCATCAAAGCCACTTAAATCTTCTTCGGTTGCAGCTTCTCCCTGCATGCTCAGGTCCTGCATGGCAACCAGAGAGCCCATATCTCCAGCAGACTGGAAATAAATGATATTGCCTGGTTCTATCCAATGTGCATTGGCTATTTGAGGGTTCATGCCCCAGACCTTTTGCCAATACCATGGTGAACCAAGAATACGTTCACAAATATCCCAAAGCGTGTCGCCGGGAACAACCACATACTGCTGGCCACCACGATTCTGTAGGGCCTGGAGAAATTCTGTATCAGCAATCATGGTTTCTTCCTGAACCTTAGTGGCTTCTTCCATGTCTGTGGCACTTGGCTGGCTGTTATCTTCCTCGATCATGTCAAGGCTGTCTTCCTGAGCAAAAGCCTGTGTCATGAAAGAAGTTATAATGAACGCCATGACAGTAAGAGTGGTCATTACACGTTTCATTCCATTGTCTCCTTCTAATCCGCTTGCGGTTTTGTCTTAATTTCCTCTAGTTCAACCATAGCTTTCTTGGCCGTGGGTTCCCGAGGAAAATCTCTTATCAATCTCTGCCAGTATTTCCTGGCATTCTCGTTATCTCCCCTGCTTCTTGCAATCATTCCCAGAAAAAGCAGGCTGTCAGCAATCTTGTTTGAGTTCTTAAACTTCAATACTTCGCTAAACTTCTTTTCAGCCGTCTCAAAATCTGCCTTCTCGAAATAGGAACGGGCAATCCAGAAAGAAGCGTTATCTTTATAATCTTCTACTTTACAGCTGGCCTGAAACTCCGTAAATGCGACAATCGCTTCGTTGAACTTTCTGGCCTTGAATAAATCAAGCGCATTCTTATAGTCGTTTTGCATTTTTTTGCGACTACTTTTACCGGATGCAACTTTCTTCGACTGCTTTGTTTTTAAAGAACCAGGGTCATCCCAATTCGAAATAAGAACAGGTTCCTTTTTTTGCTGCCTCTTCTTCAAAGGCAAACTATTTACATCAACCAGTTTAGAATTGCCTACAGCAGGCTTTTCCTTGGCCGGTTTTTCAGGAACCAGTTTTACAACCTTCAGGTTCTGAGGCACGGCCTCACGATTTCCAAGTGCCTGTTTTTCCTGTATAACAAACAGGCGGTTATTCAAATCCTCAATTCTCACATGGGCATCAGTTACCTGTCTGTTTAACTCAGAAATCCTGTTTTTAAGATCTTCAAGTTCAGCCTGAGTATTTTCATTGGTGCATTGTAGCGTTAAAACGCATAAAACAAAAGTGGTAAAGCACCATTTTATCAGCCTAAGAAACTTCAACAGCAAACCCATTTAAGCAAAATTAACAAAAATTTTATTAAATTATACTGATGTCACACTAAAAGGTCAAGAATTTTCACGAAGTTAAATAAGCCACAGCCTAATAAACCACAAAACATATCATCAGGCAAAACAAGCAGGTCAGACAGTAAGAGGATTAATCGGAAAAATAGTCTTCGAATGCTGATATTTCCATGAAAATTAATAAGTTATATCATCATCCTTGACCGATTTGCACTTCGCTGTTATTCTCCGTGCGTAATTTTGTATTTTTTTGAATTAATAGGAGTCAATCATGAAAGTTGCTATTATTGGTGGTGGTTCTACCTATACACCAGAACTCATTGAAGGTCTTATTCGTGAACATAAAAAGATTGATCTGTCAGAAGTGGTTCTGATGGATATTGATCAGGAGCGTTTGAAAATTGTCGGTGACTTTGCCAAACGCATGGCTGAACATGCAAAAGTGCCTTTCAAGATAAGTTACACAGAAGACAGAACCAAAGCCATTACCGGTGCCGATTTTGTTATCACCCAAATCCGAGTTGGCCAAATGCCTGCCCGCCATAAAGATATCCTGCTTGGTCTGAGACACGGACTGATTGGTCAGGAAACAACAGGTGTTGGCGGATTTGCCAAGGCCTTGAGAACCATTCCGGCCATGAAAGAGATTGCCAGAGATATCAAAGAGACAGCGCCGGACGCATGGCTGATTAACTTCACCAACCCCAGCGGTCTGGTAACAGAAGCCCTGCACCGCGACGGAATCAATAAGCTGATCGGTCTTTGCAATATTCCCATCGGCTTTATCATGGATCTCTCACTACATCTTAAATGCGATCCTGATCGTATCAAAATTGATTATGTCGGACTTAACCATCTCAGCTGGGCAAGACATATCTGGCTGGACGGCGAAGAAATCACCCAGAAGATCATCGAAGAACTGGCCAACAAAGGTGGCCCGGCCAACATACCTGAAATCGACTACGGCCCTGAATTCACTAAGGCTCTGGGCTTTGTGCCTGGGCCTTATCTGCGCTATTTCTATGCAACAGACCACATGTTGCAAACAATCCAGAATAAAGACAAAACCAGAGCCGAAGAGGTTATGGAAGTCGAAAAAACACTGCTGGCCAAATATGCCGACGAAAGTATTGTCACCAAACCGCCAGAGCTTGAAAAACGCGGTGGAGCCTTCTACAGCAAAATTGCCATTGATCTGCTTGACGCTGTCTGGAACGACAGAGGAACCAACCATATTGTCAACATACCAAATCAGGGCAGCATCAATATGATTGGCCACGATCAGACCGTCGAGATTCCGGCTATTATCAAGAAAGATGGGGCCCATCCCTTAGACATCGGCGAAGTGGAACCGGAAATACTGGGACTGATGCAGCAGGTCAAAGCCTATGAAACACTGGCGGCCGAGGCTGGTCTGATGGGTAGCTACGACAAAGCTTTAATGGCTCTGGTCGCTCATCCACTCTGTCCGATAGAGAAAGCCAAAGATGTGCTGGATGATATTATCAAAACCCACGGCATTGAGCTTAGCTAATTTATAGCTAAACATTCAAATATAGTAGACTTCATGAAGGATCCCGAGACAAACGTCGCCGGGATCCTTTATTTTTTTAAATCTTTCCATACCCCCCAACCAATAAATAAATTAGCAATTTAGTGGATTTTCCAGCTTTTCAGGTTAATATTCAGGTAGAGGTTATATAAATATTCTCCTGAGGCAAAATCCATGAACAAATTAACTGACCACCTGACGCTTGTATTGGCTCTCATTCTCTTCATCGTTTCATGCAACAACTCACCAAACATGCCTGATGGCGACTCTGAGTCCGAAGAAGAACAGCTCATCGACATCTATATCAGCGATATGACCATAGTTGAAAACACCAGAAATGTTTTGTCTGTATATGTTTCCTATACAAGCAGCGAGCCTACATACTCTCTGCTACAAATAAACTGTGGTGACTATTTAAACGAAACATTAAGCGATATGAGCAGACTGAAAACGGAACACGAGTTTTTTGTGATGGGACTGGTTGCCGAAACCGAATGCACCTTTACCGCGCATAGCTCAAGCATCGCTGATTATGACAATCCATCTGCAAAAAAATATACAGTCTCAAACTTGCCGGAATATCTGGCTCACCTTACCGTTAACACAGAGCTAAATGACAAAATACAACCCGGTTGGATACTGTCCAACCTTAGTGATAATTGCGGTATTTATCCCAGTACCGATTGTGAAACAGCAAGTATAGATGATTTTTCAAAAAAGCCTTTGATAATTGCAATGTACGACGAACAGGGCAGATATCGCTGGTATTACAGAAGTTCTGCCTATGGTCCGGGAGGTGGAATTGACGTCAGATCGGTAGATGATGGAATCCTGTTCGGGGGAGAGGGTGCATATCCCACAATGCTTGACTGGGAAGGAAAGACCCTGTGGACCAAGCAATGGAACATACATCACCATTTTGAACCAATAGGAAATGAACAATATATTGCTCTTACATTCGAAGGTGGTTGTCCGGAAGAATTCGGTGAAGTGCAATCAGATACCATTCACATCTGGGACAGAAGCCTTGATGAGGATGTTTTCAGCTGGCAATTCTGTGAACATTATACACCCGACAATATCAGACCGGATTGGTCGCATATGAATACCGCCACACCTTTCCAAAACGAAAATGCTTTGCTTTTTTCAAGCAGAAGTCAATATGCCATTTATAAGCTTGACCTTGATACAAAAGAAATTTCCTGGAAACTTGGTTTGAATGGCGACTTCGAGATGATTGGCGATGTCCAGTTCTTCAGACAACACGACCCACAATTTCTTGAAAATGGTAACATTTTATTATTTGACAACGGTGAAGAACGCTATCGCCCCTACAGCAGAGCACTGGAAATAAAGTATAATACCGAAACCATGACTGCCGAAAAGGTTTGGTCCTACAGAGCAGAGCCTGATATTTTTGCTGACATTTTTGGAGATGCTGACAGACTGCCAAATGGCAATACCTTAATTGTGTTTGGTCGTGAAGAAGCGCTGAAGCCCTCACATATTATTGAAGTAAGCAATGAAGGCGAAAAAGTGCTTGAAATTATTACTCCGCCAATGTGGTCCATATATCGGGCGGAGAAAATCTACGATCCTGTTGCAGGTTTTGCAAAAAACTAAAGATCAGAGTCGTTTCCGATTTTCAGTCCAAAAGGTCTGGTTTTCACACATCTGACCCAAGACACTTTATCCTAAACAACTGTAATTACACATCATTTTACATGGCACAGCTTCTGCAAAGTTAAACCTTGTTTGACTTTGAAGGGAGGCTTGCTATGGGACTCAGTCATAATGATAATAGCTATCCACATCCAGGAGAAAAACTCAAAAGGTATGGCTGCGATCGCTTGAGTGACAACGAACTGCTGGCGATTATTATTGGCGACAACCAAAAAGAGGTGGGACATAAAAAAACTGTAGATCTTTCCAACGCCCTGATTTCCCATTTCGGAAATCTCAAAAGGCTTGGACAGGCCAGCATAGCTGAGTTGGCCAGCATTCCGGGAATCGACTATGTCATAGCCAGTCGCATCAAAGCGGCAATGGAGCTTGGCAGAAGGCCACTCGTTTTACAGAGTACTGATAGAATTGAGTTTTCAGGGCCGAAGACCATCTATGATTTTTATCATCCAAGATTCAGCTGCCTGAATCGGGAAGTGTTTATCGCTGTACTATTGGACAGAAAACTGAAATGGATTTCTGATATAAAAATCGCTGAAGGATCGCTTTTTTCATGCAATATTAATCCTAGAGATACCTTCAGCACAATTATAAGAGACAACCCGGCTTCAGTGGTATTTCTTCACAACCATCCAACAGGTGATCCTGAACCATCTGCTGAAGACCGCGAGTTGACTTCTGCCCTTTGTGATGTAGGAGAATTTCTGCAAATCAAAGTAGAAGATCATATTGTCATAGGTCATGGCTGTTATTACAGCTTTGCCGAACACGGAGAAATAAGAAGCTATCCGGAAAAAAATAATTTGATAGAGCTACAGGAAAACAGCTACATAAATAAGCTGGACATCATGCCGGATCTCTGCTGCATGCATGATCTCGCCTTTTCTTTAAACGGATTGGATTTAGAAGACTACTAAGCAGCGTAAATCCGTAACTCTGGAGTCAGATTTTTTCTCCTAAACGTTAATCGAAAGATAAGGGATTTAAGTTTCTTTATAAAGATATGTTTTCAGAACTTGCTTTTGTGTGGACTTACGAGATAATGTCGTTGCATGTCAGTCTTATATGAAAGCTATACCAATGAAAAATATTACATTAATTTTATTTACCCTGTTAATCGCAAGCTCTCTTTTTTCTTGCGCCACTGCTCAGAATTCTCCTACACCCAAAAAGCCTATGCCATACATAATGGAAAGTGACGAGGGAATACTGCTTAATACTTTTTCCCTGGGTCAGGGTGACTTTCCGGTATTGCACGGTCTTGAAGCTCTGCCACAAGAACCCGAATATACCAGGCTGTCAGACGAGATTGCGATTCCTCTGATAAATAAATATTTTAGAAAAGCCGGTTTTAAACCCAAATCCGACTATAGCTTCAACTATGGCAAGATCCAGTTCAAACTGGACGGCTTTGACCAGAAAAACTTTACAGGCTTCGTATATATTTCAAAAGACGATTACGAGGAACCAATCATCCCACCCAACAGCTCTGGTTCTGCCAAGGGTTTATTTTATACCAGAAAATCACCGGAAAGAGTTTCGGTGCCGGAACTGTTGCTCTTTGAACAACTGGCACAGCAGGAACGCATCTACCTTGCGATGATAAACGCTCACCAGTTTTCATGGAAAACTGTCGAAGGTGAAGCAGGAAAGCAACTTGCAATAAAAAGACTTGAAGCACGTATCAAGCTATACATTAGATGGGTGCTTGCAAGAATTGAAATCAGAACCAGCGATAAACGGCAAACAAAAAAATGAAAACCGACGATATTCTGATAGAAATAATTAAAGCCGGGCTTTTACAAAAAACCGGCACACTACACACCGACAATGTATCCAGACAGCTATATGCAACCGATGCCTCTGTTTTCAAAATCAATCCAATCGCGGTTTATCTTCCTCAAAACGAAGACGATGTCCTTGCGTCGATCAGAATAGCCAAAGAGCTAGGTCTCGGTATTCACACCAGAGGCGGGGCAACCGGACTTGCAGGCGAGTCATTAGGGGAAGGTATCGTGCTTGATATGCACGAATCTTTTCAGCAGATTGAAATAAACGCAGAAAACAAGAGCGTGGTTGCTGGTTGTGGTGTTGTACTTGATGAGTTGAATAGCAAATTAAAAAAACACCATCTGATGTTCGGGCCGGATCCCTCATCGGCCAACCGCTGCACCATTGGTGGAATAATAGCAAACAACGCAACCGGAACACACTCGCTGAAATATGGCTATACTTCAGATCATGTACTCTCTATCAGAATGGCAACATCTGATGGTAAAATCCTGCACCTTAAGCCGGGGCCTGCAGATAAGCAACCAGAACGATTCCGTAAACTGATTCCGATTCTGGAAAAATGGCAGGATACCATTGAGACCGCTTACCCCGAACAGGACAGAAATCGCTGCGGCTACAACCTGCGCGGTGTTTGGGATGGTAAAATATTCAACCCCATTCCACTGGTTTGCGGATCAGAGGCAACCTTCGGTGTAATATTGTCTGCCGAACTCTCGCTGGTTGAAATTCCAGCGGTTAAAACTCTTTTGATGTTTATATTTGAAGACAATCTGAAAGCCTGTAAATCTGTCAGTAATATATTACCTTTTAAACCCGCAGGGCTGGAATTGATAACAGATCATGTTATTCAAATGGGACGTAAACACGATCCTCGACTAAATTCAATTTTACCACCTTCAGCAAAAGCAGTCCTGCTTGGCGAATGGAGTGGCGATACTCTGGAAGAGGTTAAAAGGCAGATAAATCCCGTCTTGTCAGAAATGCGCTCAGCGAACAGTACTGCAATAGAAGTGCGTGAAGCTTATGACAAAAACAGCATGGATCTGCTTTGGTTAATACGAAAAGAGGCCGAGGCACTGATCCTTAATTGTCCGGGTAAAAAGAAAGCCATAAGTTTTGTGGAAGATACAGCCATAAATCCCGTAAGGCTTGGCCAATGGTTAAGTTTAAAAGATGACATACTAAAGAAACACGGTTTCTCATGGGCCACTTTTGGTCATGCGGGATCCGGCGAATTGCACAGCAAAGTATTTATAAATGTGCAGGACAAAAAAGAATATCAGCGATTGGTGGAGATGAGCGACTCGCTCTATGAAAAGCTGATAGCTCTTGGAGGTTCAATCTCCGGTGAACATGGCGACGGTCTTTCCAGAACACCATATATCAACAAGCAATATCCAGAACTTTACCCGGCTTTCAAAGAGATAAAGGACATTCTGGATCCAGATGGCATCCTCAATCCGGGCAAGAAAGTTTTCGAGTACAAAAAACATCCTGTGCTTGAGCATTCCAGGCTGGCTGATTTTAAAGCCAAAACAACCTCATCTCATTCCCTGCATTACGAGGCTGCAAATTTTGAAGAAGAATGTATTGCCTGTCATGGGTGTGCTGCCTGTCGCTCGAAGTCTTCTGCCACAAGCATGTGTCCCTTTTTCCGCATACTGGATACGGAATATGCCTCTCCAAGGGCCAAAGGTAATCTGGCGCGCCTGCACCTTGAAGGTGCTTTTGTGGATCAGGAAATCAGCTCTGATATATTTGCTAAAGCTTTGGAGAGTTGCTTCAATTGCAAAATGTGTCTGACGGAATGCCCCTCGCATGTTGACATTCCACATCTGGTCTTGGAATTGAAACACCAAACAAAGATAAGTGGTTTTAATAAAGCTACTGAAAATGCTCTGGCCAATCTGGATAAAAACCTTGAAAAGGCAAGTTCCCTGTCGTTTATCACAAACTCCATGATGAAATCCGGACTTGGCAGATGGGTCGGCAAAAAGATTTTCGGACTGGATCAGGATGTGAAATTGCAGACCTTCTCCAAGGGAAACTTTGCAAAAAAAGCAGAACAAATAAAACAAATAAAATCAGATAATAAAGTTGTCTATTACGCAGACTATCATGTCCTGTATCAAAACCACCAACTGGGTCTGCGCTTTATCAAATTTCTTAATAAACTCGGTTATGAGGTCATTCCCTTCACCGTGGGTGGTTGTGGTCTGGTTGCCATGGATATGGGAGATTTTGATTCTGCCAGAAAAACAATCGACCAGCAAAAGCACAAACTCTTCGAACATACTGAACAGGGTTACCAAATAGTTACCACCGAACCCTCAGCCACTTTAATGATAGCTAAGGAATGGCCATGCCTGAAAGATGACGAGCAAGTTCGAAAGGTGGCAGAAAGCGTAGTAGATTCCACTGAATTTCTGGGTCAAATATTTGATTATAGAAAAGATATCGTCTTTAAAAGCAGAAATAAAAAAATGGCCTACCACGCCCCGTGCCATTTGAAAGCACTGCAACTTCCGTATACAAGCCTTGATTTGCTATCAGGAATTCCCCAGCTTGAGGTAATCGACCTTGATAGTGGTTGCTGTGGCATGGCCGGAGTCTGGGGTATGTTCTCAAAAAACCGTGGTCTCTCCGAGAATATGGCGAGTGAACTCTATCACAATTTAAATACAGGTGACTTCGATCTAGCCTCGAGTGAATGCTCCACCTGTCGATTACAAATGGAAAACTCGGGAGCTGATCTGCCAATCTTACACCCCCTGGAAATTCTGATGGATGCAATAGATCTCTAAGTTTGAACCAAGCAGCTCACTAAGATATGAAATGAATAAATTATCAAAATTTTGATACTTCATTCATTGACAAGCAGCTCAACTTCTTATCATTAATGCTTAAAATGTCCTTGCAAGAGTAGTATTCATTTACTAGTATATACTCTGATTAAACACAAGCGAGCAACACATTTCAGCATGATGTATCGGTATCTGCTCGCACCATTTGCGGGGAACAGAAGATGAGAAAAGTACAGATTAGGCACTATCAAGGATTGCTCAACTCGAAAATCGATACTCTTCTAGGCAGGTTTGACCAAACCGTAGACAGAATGTCTGGAATCAGCAACCCATTTCCCGACCCAACTGACCGAGCCTCACTTGAATCAGACAGAAACATGGTTTTGAGAATCAGAGATCGCGAAAGGAAGCTGTTTTTGAAGGTTCGCAAGGCTCTGGAAAGAATTGATGATGGTTCCTACGGCTATTGTGAAGTCTGCGGAGAATCCATCTCCAACAACCGTCTGGAAGCCAGACCGGAAGCAGTTTTGTGCATTCAATGCAAAAACGAGATGGAAAAGAAAGAGCGAATGCGAAAACTAAATCGCATTTAACAACACATATACTGTTGGGGGTTGATTTTATTTCCTGCCTTGTGGTAAAAAGCACTTAACAATTAGTTGGCAACTTTTAATTCTGCAAGGATAAACTTCATGCATTTCTATAAATCAATTATCAGTCTTTTTACAATCTCCCTGATATTTCTAAGCTTTTCCTTTGTTCAGCCTTTGCAACTGCTGCTTTCAAATACTGCCGACAAAACCGGCGCGTGGAAAAGCATGAAGGTTAGTGGATATCGGACAGTCACAAACGTGGAAAAAGGTCAGAAGTATCGCGAAGATTTCATTTTGAACCTGAAACGCCCTTTAACTGCCAAAATACAACTCACCAACAGCGTTACAGGCAAAACCCGCAAAACAAGCAAATTCTCCAAACCTGTCAGGCGCATGCTTGATATCATCCTGTTATCTAACCACAAAGCTAAATTGTACGGCAAACTGAAAGCATGGGGCGTCGCAGGAGAAATAATCGGCTTGACCCGACTGGACAAAAAAGTATGTCAGATTATCGGTGCATTGGAGACACAACCGGATAAAAATCAGTTCTGGGTTGAAAAATTCGACTATTTCCCCGCAAGGCTGATCTACGTCACCGAAGGAGATGACAAATATTCGCGTGTACAAATCTCCATGACAGGATGGGATTCTCCCATAACCGACGAATTCTTCCCTAAAAACATAGAGATTTCAGAAAACGGAAAGATATTGCAGAAATGGGAAATAACAGGCATAAATCTTTCCGCCAGTAAAAAATAGATGTCAGAAAATCTTTATGCAGAGCTGGCTCTGCCATTACCACTATATTCCACTTACAGCTACCTCATCCCGGACGAGTTGCAATCAAGTTGCAAAACAGGCTGCCGTGTAGAGGTTTCATTTGGAAACCGCTGGTTGGTGGGAGTGGTGTTTGCCATTTCCTCGACACAACCAAAAGGTGATGGTGATATTAAAACCATCTCGGCAGTTCTCGATGATTCACCTGTAATACCAGCCGATTTACTTGATCTCTTAAAATGGGTCAGTGATTATTACCTTGCCCCAATTGGTGAGGTCTTACGACTTGCTCTGGTTCCGGGGCTTTTGTCTGCTGAGAGACTGACAATCGCTCTGGCAAGTATGGGTCGATCAATTTTAAGCGGCTTACCGTCAGAGATACTTTCCACATTACCTAAAAAAGAACAAAAACAATTACTGGAAAAACTCTCTCTGCTTCCGCAAACCGGACAACTGACCCTATCTTCTTTTTGCAAAATAAACGGTAAGATCAATCGCAACCTGCTGCGCAAATGGGAAACTCTTGGTTTTATAAAGCTCTCCGCCGGTAGACCCGGACAAGGTGTAAAACACAAATCAGTTGCCTTTATCTCCACAACATGCAGCCAAGATAAAGCCTTACCTTTTCTAAAAAGATCTAAAAAACAAAGTAGAGTATTTCTGGATCTTGAAGAATGTGGAGAAATTTCTCGCAGAGACTTTTGTAAAAATGACAGCTCGCGTGCCAATGCAGTCAGAGAATTAATTAAAAAAGGTCTGGTCAATTCGACCTCAAAAGCAGTTCTGCGTAATCCACTTGCCAACCAGCTATTGCCGGATCACATGAGTTCAGGCAAACCTGCAACACTCTGGCCGGATCAGCAAAAAGCCATAGACAAACTAAACCACTCCATAGCTAATAATTTATCCGACATCTTTCTACTTCTAGGGACTACCGGATCCGGTAAAACCGAGGTTTATCTACAGGCTGCAGAACCGGTAATAAATCAGGGAAAAACTGTTTTGATGCTGGTTCCGGAAATCTCTCTCACACCTCAGTTGGTCTCACGGGTGCAAGAAAGATTCGGTGATGCTGTGGCACTCTTGCATTCTGGTCTATCGGCTGGTGAGAGGTTTGATGAGTGGCACCGCATCAGAACAGGTGAGGCCAAAGTTGTGGTGGGCGCACGTTCCGCCGTTTTTGCTCCACTTGAAAATCTGGGCCTCTTGATAGTCGACGAAGAACACGATGGTTCCTATAAAAGCGATAGTCACGTATTTTATCAGGCCCGCGATGTTGCAATTATGCGAGCCAAGAAGCTGGGTATACCAGTGGTACTTGGTTCTGCCACACCCTCTCTGGAAAGCTATGCCAAGGCCAGAGCCAAATCATACATTTTACTTAAGCTGGACAAACCGGATACTTCACCAAGATCAAAAATAGAACTGATAGATATGGCCAGTATCCCTACCAGCAAACGCTCATTGCTAAGTGCCGAACTGGTATTGGGGATCAAAGAGAGACTGCAAAAAAAAGAACAGGTTATTCTTTTTGTCAACCGCCGGGGCTGGGCTCCCTATCTGGTATGCCGTCACTGCAAAGAGCCGGTGCGCTGCGTGCAGTGCTCCATCACCATGACTTACCACAGAACTATCGGCAAACTGATTTGTCATTCCTGCGGCATCACCAGTAATTATAGTGAAACCTGTAGCCACTGTAACTCTCCCGACCTTGAATTAAGCGGAGTTGGTACACAGCGAGTGGAAGACGAAATCGAGCTTTCTTTTCCTGAAGCAAAAATCGCCCGACTGGATAAAGACGCAACAAGTAAAAAAGGGGCACTGCACAAAACGCTGACAGATTTTGCAAAGGGAGAGATTGATATTTTAGTGGGCACCCAGATTGTCAGCAAAGGTCACGATTTTCCCGGTGTAACACTGGTGGGAGTTTTGGCAACTGATCATTCTTTAAACATTCCCGATTTTCGTGCTTCCGAACGCACCTTTCAGCAATTAATTCAGGTTGCAGGTAGGGCCGGCCGAAAAGATTTACCGGGAGAAGTTCTGGTGCAGACTTTTCAACCAAAGCACTTTGTGCTGCAAGCGGTAAAACAGCAGAACCTTGATGCATTTTATCATCATGAACTAAATCATCGTGGACAGCTAAATTATCCACCTTATCAAAGAATCGTCTTGATCAGGCTTGAAGGATCAGACAAAAACGCGGTCTTCGAAAGAAGTTTAAGACTTGCCAAACGTCTGGCGGGACTTGCGGGCAATCAGAAATACAAAGGTATTCTGCCACTGGGCCCAAGTTCAGCACCTGTTGCAATGGTGCGCGGACAACATCGTTTTCGCATTCTGCTGAAAGGTCTCAAATCGTCCACTTTGCACAATTTCATTATCGAAGCACAATCTATGGGATTATTCAGCAAGGCTAAAGATATGAAAATCCAGATTGACATTGATCCCTCTTCAATGATGTAGTTTCCTGAAAATCTTTTGACCAAATTCCATTCTCACGATTGAGCTGGTCATCCATATAAAAAAAGCCCCGCCGAAGCGGAGCTGATTAGATGATAACAAAACGGGCTATTTGCTTGTTTCAATAAAGCGGGATTTTTTGTCTCTGCCTATTGTATAACCGCGCATTCCTTTTTTTCCTTTAGTGAGATTGGCAATCGTCTTTTTCAGACTTCCTCGTATGTCGGTGGATTTCTCGACAACTCCTTCACTAAGTTCAACAGAGCGTTTTACCAGCTCGCGAATATGATTACGCACTTTGATAATATTGGGATCGCTTTCCTGGTCTGCCACAATTGCAAGAAGTTCCGGATGCTTTTTCTGAAGCTGATCAATGCGGTTTTGTGTTTGCTGTCTCAGATCAGTTAATTTAATCAGCGAATCCACATGTTCAGTTTCAGCGGCAGAATGAATCTGTTCACTTAATGAAACATAGGCCTGAAAGTAATGCGCCATGTCTAAAAACAGTTCTATTCGACTTTTGCTTTTATTACTGGCCATTACATTTACTTCTCTTTCGATTGGCCGATAACCATACCTGCCGGTTTTGAATTATCGCTTATGCCTTTTCTTCTGGCCAACTCTCTCCAGGCTTCATTGAGATTGTCTAAAAGAGCAATCACTTCTTCAATAATTTTCACATCCAGAGAATTATTGGCTTCCATAATTTGGCCAAGCATATAGGTGTATAACGAACTAAGATTGTCCGCGACTTCACCACCACGAGTTTTATCCAAACTGGCCATAAGTTCCCAGATTATATCATGGCAGCGCATCAATTCCTTGTACTTTGCCATATAGTCTTTTTTCTCAATATGCTCAATCGAACGTCGCAAAGCCGTTATCGCGCCATCATATAGAAGCACTACCAACTTCAAAGGGTCAGTTGTTGTGACTTCCATTTGTTTATATCGAGCATATGGATTCGGTCTCATATTTTTTCACTCCTGATAACAATATATTTGGAAATTAACCTGTTTACAGACCAGCAATCATTGATTGCATCCAATTACCCTGATTTTGCAGGGCACTCATGGTTGTTTCCATTGCAACAAACTGGTTAATCATTCTCTCTTGTTTCAAATCTAACCTAAGTTCAAGCGCTTCGATCTGGGTATCAAGCGAATCAAGTGATAATTCTAGTCCATCGCTTTTTGTTTCGATCAAACCTTCATAGGAATCGGTATACTGATAAAGCATTCTTTCAAGTGTTTCGGCAAAACCCAGGTTGAAACTTAATGTGCCGATATCACCAATAGCAGAACCGGTATATTTCATCACCAGACCATCAGTATTGTTATTACCGCTATCCCCGGTTAAAACCTGTCCGTCACCGGTTGCAGCCTCGCCATTGATTGTTCCCTGCACATCCTGACCAATGTATTCCTGAGCAACAATACCAAGATAGTCCGCCGATTGCGCAATGGTAAATCCTTTGGAGGCACCATATTCTTCGTGTGAAATTGTTAACTGGCCACTACCGCCATCAGATGCTTCTATATTTATTGAATATCTACCGCTTGTGGTTGTATCTACTGAACCGAAACTCAGGCTGCCTGCACCGTTATAAGCAAGGTCGAGGCTAATTGAGGATGTTCCTGCGGTTGTGTCGGCAACAACAATTTCACCATCACTATTAATTCTGGCTGTTACTTTGTTGCCGAAAGTAGTTTCGATGTTCTCTAACAAATCTCCAACAGTCTGGGTGTCCTTGTCGGTAATGCTGAAGGAACCAGTAGAAGAAACACCTGAGCGGTTGGTAAATGAATAAGTGATTGTTTCTTCGTTAGAAATGTCGTTGGCATCTCCACCTGTATCTATCTCTGACAATTTCGTCGAAGAAGTTATGTTGGCAGGGCCACCTGAAGCAGTAGTTGTAGTATGACCTGTTGCTTCGGTTAACTCCTGAGTGTATGAACGACTCATTTCCGAGTTTATTGCAGCAATAACTTCATCCAGATCCATACCGGCAGTGAGATTGACAATTGCCACCTGGCTGGTGCTTTTATCGGTGATAGTCAGAGTGTTAGCTCCATCCAGACCATCAGCATCATTTAAATTGGCTGTCCCTAAAATTGAAGCAAGCTCTGCTGCCTGTGTAATATTTACACCATATGAACCTGCCTCTGTATCTCTCGAGTATGCCATGTATTGCAAAGTACCAGTCGAACCCGAACCCTGGGCAGAAAAGAGTTGCACAACATTATTGAAGTCAGTATCAATCGCTGACTCAAAAGTTGAGCTGTCCATACTCAAGCTACCATCTTCCTGAAGTGTGATACCAAGCAAAGCCAAAGAATTCAAATCAGATGCGGCACCTGTAACACTGCCGATGACGTTTGATAACAGGGCACTGCTGATACCAGACAATGTCGGATCTCCAAACAATGGCCCACCTGTTTTCTGGGTTTCGGAATCATATGACATCTGAGAGCTGATCCAGCCTGCAACAGCATTGTAATTTGTAACAAAGGAATTTACATCTGACTTGATCGCATCTTTATCTCTGGTTAAAGAAACATTTACAGTAGTGCCTTCTTCAGCCTTTAGCAGATCGAAAGTTACACCACTGATAACATCATTCACTGTATTTGAAGATCTGGAAAGATGCACTCCATCAACTACAAATTCGGCATCCTGTCCTGCCTGAATCTGCATCTCACGACCTTGTTGATTTATTGCAATATCACCAAAATCAAGAGAACCGCCACCTTCGTTGTTGGCAATCAGGCTAACTTCCAGCTGGCTGTCACCGCTGGTATCATCTGTAACGGTAATCTTTCCATCACCATCAATAGATGCAGTAACGGAATGACCATTTGCACCAAACAGTGTTTCGATTTCTGTCAGCAATTCACTAATCTGAGTTCCGGAAGCCGGGTCGGTTGAAGTTATGGTAAAGGTTCCGGAAATATCATTACCGGCATTATCTTTACCGGAAATGCTTATGGTGTCACCATTGGTTATATTGTTGGCATCTGATCCGGTATTAACCTGACCAAAATAAGTTGAAGAACTGATAGATCCGCCACCCTGCGCTGTTGTTACAGAAAGCGCACTGCCTTTTAATACTTCGGCAACATCTGAATGTGTACCTTCAAGAACACCCAGTGCTTCAAGGACGTTGCCACTATCTGTATATGATGTACCAACTATTTTTAATGTGTACTCGAAATCGCCAGCATCATTTTCAGTTGCCACAATACTGGCAATGTCAATCCCGTTAACAGCCTGACTTTTAGCATTTATTGCATCTTTAATATCAGCCAATGAATCAGAAGATAAATCTATTGCAATATTTGTATATGATGTACCGATGTTAATTGTGCCACTGGGAGCGTTAGTGAAGCCATGCAATGATCCAATCGCGGTGTCTGTACTGCTAAACGCATCCGATTGAGCACCGGAAGACGTTGTATTTTTAATTTGAGTTGTACCCGTAGTAAAACCTAAGTTTTGAACTATATTTGAACTTGAAGCATCAAGAATATTTATTCCATCCGAACCTGTCTCTGCCGCAGTAAGAACAAGGCGATAGCTGTCCTCTCCCGTAGTCAGAATAGTAGCACTGACACCAGAAGGAGTATTACCGGAATTTGACTGGTTTACTTTGTCTCTGATTGTTGAAAGTGTATCGGTCAATTCAACATCGATTATTTCGCCACCAAGTATGAATTCTCCGGAAAGTCCCAAAGCTTCGTCCGAGGTGGTGAAACTGGCAGAGCCAATTTTTTCATTCGTTGCAAGCTGATCAATCTGAATACCAAAACCACCGGCACTTGCATTTGATCCTATGGTAACCCCAAGAAGATCTGTTGCATCTGTAGTCGAAGAAGAAGAAGTTGAGGATTTGAACTGGTAGAATGTATCTTCGTCACTCAATGTCTCCATGACATTTTGAAGTGAGGCAAGTTTTCCATTGAATTCCTGCCAAGCAGATTGCTTGCTTTCAATCGTTGATTTTTGAGTTTCTATTTGTGTAACTTGCTGACGATCAATTGCAATTAAACTATCCACCATTGAACGCCAGTCGATTCCGGAGGATAATCCGGAGATCATTTGCGTGCTTCCCGCCATTTTATCACTCCAATCGTAATACCGGCGGAATAACCGGCCTGTTTCCGTTTACACCGAACGGCCCTGTTGAGAAAAGAATTGGCTTATAGCTTTTGATCTACCAAAACGCCTACGGCTTCTTTTTCAGCAACGATACTGTCCATCATCTCGCGAATCCTGGCTGCCATGTGCAGCACTTCTTTTGAAGGAATCTGCCGAATGACGTCACCTGAATTATTATCAACCAATTCAACAAACCACTGTTCCGCATTGTCATTCATCTGAAAGTGCATCGAAAGATTCATGCTGGACATGAATTCATTTGCGGTCGAGGTCCATTCCTCAGCCTGCGACTTGTTCATTGTACCAGATTTCGCCAATGCCTGCCATGTTTCGGCGGCTCGTTCAATTTCCTGTTTTTGCTGTGGTGTCTGTTGTGGGCGATCCTTGATGATGCGTACTTCCCTTGCGGGATCTATGGCTGATGCTCTGCCATTGCTACCACTGGGCGTCACTTGCTTTGATAACTCAATCATGACTATCTCCTACTTCCTAAAACAGGCAATGACGGAAACACAATGTATCCGCTATTGCCAAGGCCATCGAAAGTAAATTACCAGGGGCAGTCAAACTGCCCCTGGGAACAATATTCTACGTTATCTCAGAAGCGACAACACGTTCTGCGGTGCGCTGTTAGCTTGTGCTAACATAGAAGTACTGGCTTGTACCAGAATCTGATTCTTGGTAAAGTTACTCATTTCTGCGGCCATGTCAACATCGCGAATGGTTGATTCTGCAGCAGTTTTGTTCTCGATTGATACCGAGAGGTTTGACTGTGCATAGTTCAGCCTGTTAACGAGAGTACCAACATCTGCACGTTTTTCTGCCAGATAGGAAATTGCGCTATCGATATCGGCAAGAGCAGTCTGCGCATTAGAGAGACTGGAGAGATCAACCGACAAGGCAGAACCACTTTTCAAGGCAGCCATTTTCACGTTATCAAGTGTGAAACCTAAGCGGTTGTCAGCATTGTTCTCATTACCGATCTGGAAGTTTGCATTTCCCAGACTATCGGCAGTACCGAAAGTACCAGCAGTAGTATAAGTACCTGCGGTTACAGCAGTTTTAAACTGGCTGTTAACTGTAACGCTCACACCGAGGCTTGAGAAGTTGAGTGTTTCATCTTCGTTAACACCCAGTGTACCACTGAAAGAAACCTGCTCACTGACAGTACCATTACTCAGAGTTATTGTGTTGGCAGTGTCTGAAACAGCTGTAATGGTGTAGTCTGTTGCCACACCACCACTGGTAACATTAATGTTTTCAACACCATTTGCGGCCACAAACTGAGTTGGAGCTGTGGAAGACAAACTAACTGCACCGTAGCTACCATCGAGAAGTGTCTGTCCATTGTACTCGGTAAATCCAACAATACGATCTACTTCTGAAGAAAGAGCTGTTGCCTCAGAGTTGATCTTCGATAAATCTGATCCAGCATTACCGGAAGCTGCCTGGGTGGCAAGTTCTTTCATACGATTGAGGATCAAATCGATCTGGCTCATTGCACCTTCAGCAACCTGCAACATGGAAGTTGCCTCAGCCGCGTTACGCGAGGCGACTTTCAGTGAGCTTACTTCAGCTCTCATACGCATGGATGAAGACAGGCCGGCAGCATCATCAGACGCACTGTTGATACGATAACCGGATGACAATCTCGAAAGAGATTTATCCATTGCAGAAGAGTTTTTGTTGAGATAGTTGAGAGAGTTAAACGCAGCGATATTATTCTGAATTCTAAAACCCATGACTTTCCTCCTTGAAAGTGTCTTGAGATAGCATCCTTGCTATCTTTAAAAAGTAGTACAGTTTTCAAACTCGGTATTTAAGGATAACCGACTTCCCGATAGTTTTTGCAATGGGCCATCGAACCCTTGCTCAGCTTGCCGTCTCCTCCTTCCGACTCACCATTTCGTTGTTTTCAATTAACACATATCAATGCACACCTTTTTATCGGTGTTTCATCCATCAGTAATATAAATCGGCTTAGTACCGGTAAACTTGAAATATTTCTGTTGCTTCAAAGAATAATACGCCATAGGCTTAGCTCTATGGGCTGTCCGGATTGTCAAAGAACTTTATTAACTTGTGTATTATCAAATGTTTATCTATTGCATACAGTCAGACCCGGCCCGCTTGATGCGGGTCGGGATCTAATACTGTTTATGCCGTGTGATTATGGCTATGGCTAAAAAGTCTCTGCCAAAGCCAGAAATTAGGCTAAGAGTTTCAACATGGACTGTGGTACCTGGTTGGCCTGGGCCAGCATGGAGACACCGGACTGGACAAGAATATTGTTCTTGGTAAACTCACTCATCTCGTTCGCCATATCGACATCTCTGATAACCGACTCCGATGCGGTCTTGTTCTCGATAGATACGGCAAGGTTGGATTGAGTATACTGAATTCTATTCAGTAGCGCACCGACATCAGCTCTTGCTGAAGCAAGGGTATCAATGGCAGTACTTACAGCACCCAAAGCCGCCTGAGCTGAACCCTGAGAAGTAAGATCAATATCAAATGATCCACCACCTTGAAGTGCAGAAGGCATAAGATTAGGCAGATTGAAACCAAGTTTGTTATAACCATCGTTGGTTTCACCAAGCTGGAAGGTAGAAATACCACCCGGACCGGTATGTATCTTGGAAGTACCTGCACCAGCTACTAAATCAGCTGTAAAGCTCTCATCTCCCGTAGCTCCCTCAAAGGCACTGTTCACAGTAACCTTGATACCAAGCTGACTGAAATCTAATACAAAATCCTCATTAACATCAAGACCTGCTACATCGCTATAATCAACTTGCTGGGAAACAGTTCCATCAGACAATGTTATTGTATTAGCACTGGCAGACATAGCCGATACAAAGTAAGTAGTATCTGCTTGAGCACCAGTAATATCTATATTTTCAATGCCCTGTGCATGACTAAAATCAGTTGGGTCAGTAGAACTCATTGCAACAGTTCCAAATGTTCCGTCTAATAATGTTCTACCATCGTATTCGGTAAAACCGACAATACGAGTGATTTCATCTGTCAGAGCTTCAGCTTCAGAGTTAATTTTAGTCAAATCAGATCCAGAATTACCAGACGATGCCTGTGTCGCCAATTCCTTCATACGAACGAGAATCAACTCAATCTGGCTCATTGCACCTTCAGTAACCTGCAAAAGCGAGGTCGCTTCGGCAGCATTTCTTGATGCAACCTTCAACGCAGACAGCTCGGCTCTGAAACGCATAGAAGATGCAAGACCTGCCGCATCATCTGAAGCCGAATTGATTCTGAAACCTGAAGACAAACGTTCCAGTGATTTGTTCATGTTTGTCTGACTGGTATTCAGATGTCTGTTTGAAACCATTGCCGCGATATTATTCTGAATTCTAAATCCCATCTCTTCCTCCTTGAACTAACACATGCCAGCAGCCGTCCCTGCTTAACACTTTAAAATAAACAACCTATAAAGACCATCCCGATTATCGATCCTTCGAAGATCAGGCATTTTCAATGCTTTGCGTCTCACCAAAGCCTCTAAGTTACAATTCGGTGCGAGAGGGGAAAACTTTAATGTTTTTGTTTAAAAAAGAATTGTAAACACATGATTTTACTGGGCTATTTATTCCCACAACTAGGCAATTGTTGCCTAGCACAATTGCGTGCGATAATCCGAATTAATCAATGATTTCAAGGGGTGTTTATTTCGGTGGGAAATTAATGCCTAGCTCTTGGATGGAAAACACATATTTGCCCATTAAAAAAGCCCCTTTAAAGGGGCTTGGTATAAAAATTTATTTAATTTTTTTTAAAAAATTCTATTTATTTTTCAGCTCAGCAACCTTTTTTTCGCACATTTCTGCAGCCTCATTAGAACCAATCTCGGTATAACAGCGACCAAGTGCCTCAAATACCTGCCATTGATCCGGAGAAATGCGAGCCGCTTGTTCGAAAGCCTGAAGGGCTCTTGTGGGATCTTTCATTAATAAAAGGACATTACCAAAGTTCAAATGAATTTCCCAGTTGTCGGGAGCCAGATTCTTGGCCATCTCCAAAGCAACTGCAGCAGCTTTTGCAATATTTATTGCAACAAGTCTAATTCCGACCTGATTGAATATTTCTGCCAGATCTGCAGCACTCTCCAGAGTGTCTTTTATTTCCACATTCAATTTCTGCCCAACATGCACCGCTCGGGAAACCATTTTGTCTACATTATCAATGTCCCAGTACAATCTGGTTAAAAGCAAATGAATGTCAAAAAGGCTATCATCTGCCAGAGTTACCTGCTCTAAAAATGCGATAGCTTCATTAGGCTTATTGTTTCTGGAATATAGCTGTCCAAGGTTTATGGCCGAATCCAGCTTTTCCGGACAAAGGTCAATTGCTTCCAGATAGGCTTTTTCCGCCTCGTCCAGTCTCTCAAGTTGCTCCAGCGATATTCCCATATTAATGTAGGCATCCACATTTTGGGAATCATCTTTAATCAGCGAATCAAAAATCTCGAATGCCTGTTGATAATCTGTGGATACCAAATAAAGCAAGCCTTCAAGAAATCTGCCGGTATTTTTGTCCAGACCTGATTGCAGTGTGGTTTGAATAGCCATTTTGGCATGGTCAAATTTACCCTGCTTTAAAAGCAGTTTGACCAACTTTTCAGCCAGCAGCTTGTTGCCGGGAAATTCAGATAAATTATTTTCAATAATTTCAACAGCGGCATCGATGTCACCAGTCTTATCAAGATAAGTGGCGATATTCTCGACAACCTCTGCCGGATTCTGTGCGACACTTTTGGCTTTTGCAAAGTATTCTCTGAACCCTTGCTCGTTATCCTGCTTTTTGGCATCCATTGCCAGACGAACCAAAACCAGGTGACTGTGGTTCAGAGTGTGCAGCGGAATAGTTTTGAAACTGGCCGGCTTAGTCTGATAACGTTCCCTCAATTCAAGATACTTGTTTGAACTCTTCAAGAGTTTTTCGCTATCGCCACGACCGAAATCAATGCTGGTCTGAACAGCCCAGGCATCAATATAGTCTTCATAAATATCCAGAACCTGCGTTATCGTTTCTTGTGATCCTTCAAGATCGTCAAAATTCAGTTTACAGGCCGCAGCAAGATAAAAATTGCCAATCCAGCGTTCAAGAGTTTTAGGATCTTCATGACAAAGCTCAATTGACTTCTTAGCCATCGCCAACGATTCGCTGAAGAATTTTTCGGTGTAGTATGAAACAGCCAGATAGTGTGGCCATTTCGGGTTTTCAGGATCGTTTTCCATTTCGTTCAAGAGCATCTCGGTTGTGCGCTTAAACTTGGCAATCATTTTTTCGCGGGAAAGATCGTATCCATAATGATAAAGTTTGGCGGGAAAAAATGTTGCCTCTCCCGTATAAACTACCTCGTTATGAACCGCTCCCTCATATCTGATACCAAGGTTCGAGCGAAACATTCTGATCGAGTTATGGCTTGAGCCTTCCTGAGTAGAACCCATTATAGAATGAACCGGAATACTGATTACGTTAGTATTCTCGTTTTTAATGGCTTCTTTTAAAATGGCGACGCCTTCCAAATCCAGTTGTTCATCTGCATCAAGTATAAAAATCCAGTCGCCTGTTGCGTAATCGATGGTCTGGTTGCGGTGCTTGGCAAAACTGTTTTCCCACGGATGATGATAGATCTTTGCACCATAGCTCTCGGCAATCTCGACAGTTCTATCTTCGGAGCCTGTATCTACCACAACAATTTCCGAAGCAAAATCTTTAATCGATTCCAGAGCTTGTGGTAAAAGTTCTTCTTCATTTTTTACCATCATACTGACAGTAATTCGTGGAGACTGTGCCATAACTGCTCTCCTAACCTTCGTTCTCAGGATTACCAAAAATTGGATGCCTGGTAAGATAATCCGTACCACGCAAAATAAGCTGACAGGATTTACGATTGGTTTTGTTCACCAAAATCGGCGCAAGCATGTTGGCTGTCATTTTGGTATGATCGCTATACACGGTTACAATTGTGTAAAGCTGTATATCTTCAACCTTTTCGATAGATAAGAGCTCGACAATATTATCTTCGACCTCGAAATCATACTCCGGGTAAAAGAGTAAAGGATCTATCAAAACAAACGCCACCTCAGGTATGTTAGAGCATTGCAGACGAACAAAAGGTTCCTCGTCCTCAACCTCAATCAGTGCATATGTTTGATATTCTTCAAAACCAACCACTCCCTCAGGAAAGGTTAAAATGTTTTTTTCATCTACTTCTATTTCCGTCTTTTGACGTGTAGTGATCTTCAAGACTCACTCCTTTTCGCTGCCGGCACTTGCCGGAATGTGGGTTTCAGCCAGGATAAAAACCATATTACTATTCATTATCTTTTTTCTTTCGCCTGATTTTTATTCCTGTGCCCTTGCCCTTGTTCTTCAGCAAGCTGGCTGCTATGGACAATCCGCCTTCGCTGGCTCCAGCGTTAATATTTTCTTCTCGGATTCTTTCATAAATTTCCTCCCGATGAACCTTCACCGTACGAGGAGCATCAATCCCGATTTTTACAAAACTGCGACTGACATCAATGATCTTTATCCTGATATCATCGCCAATCTGGATCGATTCCCCGAGCTTTCGGGTAAGAATCAGCATATGTATCTTCCTTTCACTGCCACTGTAATCGTCATCAACTGTTGAGTTTTTGTTCCAGTGTGAAGAATTAAATATAAATCAGCAAGTATTTCAACATTACTAACGAAAAAACAGGCAACTTATCTATTATAATATTTTTCTTTCTAATATTTTTCTTTCGCTCTCAAACGTCTTATTGCTTCTCTCTGTTTTTGTACTGCAAAAGAGATTATCTGCTCTCTGTCAATCTCCCTTATCTTAACAAATTTACAGGCAATACCATATGATGGTTTCTGACCTTCAGAGGGTATAGGCGAATCAACTCGCATAACTTCCGCCTGAGCTACTACTTCCGAATTCAATCGTTTGGAAAACCGTATTCTCAGGTTGACCTTTGAACCAATCTCATATGGAGCAGCTGCCTCAAAACGCAGACCGGAACCACTGATACTGACCTGCTGTCTGGATAAACTGGTATTGCATGAGCGGTCGATTAATTCTCTGGTCATAGCAGCCATAGCTTCTATTTTTTGATCGAGAGCCTGAACAGCCTCTATAAGATACAAAACCGCCTCACTTGCCTCTTCTGTCTGAGCCAGAATTTTCATCTGGGCCCGATTCAGCTCCGGAATAGATTTCCCCAGTTCAGGTTCTACAAATGCATCAAGGTCAAGTTCGGAATTATCATTACCAGTTTCTTCGTGACAAATGTCCAACCAGGCGTTAACACGAACAAATTGGCGCATCTCACGATTTCCAAGTGGCCTTAATGTAAGAAGATCATCTGAGTCAACACTATATACAAGTGCGCTTAATAACACTTCTCCATGTAAGGGATCTTTTAGATTGACCACCAAATCACTTTCCGTTTTGGGAAGAGATTTCGCACCACCTTCAAAGAGTTTGATACTCAAAGGATTTTCAGATTTTATCTCTGCATCAAGATTTATCTGGTTTGCCCCATATCCATAAGAAAAAATTATTCGTTTGCTCTTCTTCAACATTTTTATACGCCTTTAATAAATCGTTTAAGGCTAAATATACAGACGACTGCAAACAAGAAATGGTTCTCATAAAAAACAGTCAGCTAGCCGACTATCAAGTGATGCAATCAAAGTGCCAACTATTATATCATAAATATATTTAAAATAGCAAAAAAAATAAAAACCACCCAAAAGGGTGGCTTAATTTTATAGCTACTTTGTAAGATACTGATATTTATAAGTATTTTAACTGAGGTAATTTAGCAGAGTCGGTTTGATCAAATTCGAGTTGGCTTGCATGGCAGCCTCAAGAGCATATTCCTGTTCCTGATACTCGGTAATAGCCGTCACATAATCGACAGATTCAATATTTTGACGCCTTTCGGCCAGATTAAGTTGCAAACCATCAAGGGTCGAAGTGGCCACCTCGATGGAACTCAATCGGATGCCAACCTTGGTTTGTTCATTGATGGTCTGCTCGATAATTTGATCGACATCGTTCAGATGATCCGTTACAACTTCCTTGGGATCCACACCCGCGGCAAGCATTGTCTGCATCTGATTGATCATGTTGAACACATCAACTCCGTTTGTGCTGCCTGTCCCTCCGAAAATCGACTCACCGGTAACATTGGATTTGATTGTCATACCCGGTAAAATCTCAACCTCTAGTTCAAGGCTATCGCCCTGATATACCCCATTTTCGTCGTATGCTGCTACATCACTGTTGGCACCTGCAAAAATATACTGTTCGTCGTGTTTGGTATTTGCCAAAGCCATCAGGTGTTCCTCGATCTGATCCAGCTGGCTTGTTAAGGTGGCCTTGACATCTTCTGCCAAATGAGGATTGGACAGTTGTACCATGGTTTCCTGCAAATCAACCATTACCTGATATGTCTGATTAATGGTGGTTTCGTACACATTATACTTGTCACGCTGCTTGTTGAGGGCTGCTTCACTTTGCTCCAGCTCGGATTCCAGCTTCTCGTTTTTCAGTTGAGCCTGTAATGTGATCGGATCATCACCTAATGCTGTGACCTTCTTGCCGGTTGAAACTGCTATGGATGCCTGCTGCAGTCTTTTACGGGAAGCATTGATCTGGGTTTGCATGTTTAAAAACAGGCTTTTATCTGTTACGCGCATTACGACACCTCTTATGATTTAAGGCTCAGGGCAGCGGAAAGTAATTCATCAACTGTTTGAATCATCTTTGCCGCGGCCTCAAAAGATCTCTGATACTGGATCAGGTTAACCATTTCTTCATCAATGGAAACACCTGATATGGAATTTTTATATGCATCCGATTGTGCTACAACACTACTCTGATAGTCCATTTCGGACTGGACGTGATTGACGTGGGTTGACACATCACCGACCAGAGTTGTGAAAAAATCACTGAAACTTCCATTGGTCATAATGCTTTTGTCATCAGCCAATGCAGCAATAGCCATTGCCGAACGGTTGTCGCCGGATAAAGCGGTGGCATCTTCTGCTGCTGCAATAAGTCCTGCATTATCAACTATTTCAGAGTTGACCGTCAAGGCTTTGGCAGCACCTTCAACCACCAGGATTTCATCAAAGAAATTTCTTCCGGTGGTGCCATCCAGTGCAAATGATCCACTGTGAATAAGATTAACCTGCTCGGCCATGGTAAATGCAAGTTGATCGAGATCGGCTTTGTATTCTTCTATTACAACATCTCGTTCATTTATGATTCCTGACAGATATCCTCTGCCTTCTTCGCTTTGCATGTTCGAGGTGATATCGATGGTTCTACCCGCCACACTCGTAAGCTCCACACCATACAAAGTTCCTGGGGAAGCTTTCAATGAACCTGCGTTCACACCTTCAACCAGAGTGTTATTGGCCAGCATAATATTTATGCTACCGTTATCATCGGTAAATGAAGTAACATCCAGCATTTCATGCAACTCACGCACAACTGCATCTCTTCTGTCCAGCATGGTTGAGGTTTCATTACCGCCGGAAGGATCATTGTACCCTGCAATTTGCTGGTTAAGGTTTCCCAACTCGTTTAAAAGAGCATTTACATTATCAATCTGTGCCTCTACTTCAGAATTCAAATCGCTCTGCATCTGCTCCAGATTGGTGTATGCAGTGTTGATACGGTTAGCCATCTGTTCGGCTTTATAGACAACCATCTGGCGATCTGCCATTGATGCGGCATTGAGGCTTAAGTCTTTGAATGAATTAAAGAAATCATTCATCGAACTATTTATACCGGAGTCTTCCAGCTCGTTGAAAACAGTCTCAAGCTGAATCGCCACAAAATTCTGACCAGCCAGAAACTGCTCGCTTCCACGGTGCATGTTCGACTGTCGCTCAAGGAACGAATCGTGTACCCGATGAATATCGGCCACCGCAGCACCAAGACCGGGGCCACTACCGGAGGATCCCATGGCCTTAATGTTAACTCTCTGTCTGGAATAGCCTGGCGTACTGGCATTTGAAATATTATTACCAGTGGTTCTAATCGCCGTCTGGCTGACGCTCATCCCTGACCGTGCAATATGTAAGATATCGTTCAAGCCCATAATGACCTCACACTCGGCTGTTTATGGAGGAAATCTGCTCGATTTCCTGTGTAATCATCCCTGATGCCGAATAAGTTTTAGAATTGAAAAATTGGCTCTTTAAAAATGCTACAGAACCTTTGACTGATTTAATTGAGAACTCTATCAACTTCTTGTTGATAATGTTCAGTTCCTGAAGTGAATCCACCAATGCATTGAGTTTGCTACGCAAATCATGCAATGACTTCCCAAGCTCCCCGCCAACATATTCTGCTATTTCTTTCAAGAATGGCTCCGCGCCATCAAACTTCATCTCAGCTGCAAGCTGGGCTGAAAGCTCCGCGCGGTTCTTTTCCAAATAGGTGTGCTGCAATACGAGCAATTCTTTTCGCTTGTTGTGCTCCAGCAACTGATTGGGCTGAAAACGGACAAGCATCTCTCGCTCATTTTGCATTACTTCCAATAGACTATCTAAAAGAGCTATTTCCTGTTCTAAAACTACTTTGAGTTCAAAACCTAATTTCGTTACTTGTGTATTCATCCTTCACCACCTGGTTGCAGCCCCTGCCGGGGTAGCTGCTACAGGTCGGTGAGAAAAAGATCCTCTTCGATCATTTTTTCGGCCACCTTGTTGAAATCGGGGCTGTAGCTGCCATCGGCAATGGCTTGTTTAAGGGCGGTTACTCGATCAAGATCTACTTCCGGTGAGGCTTTTACGGCCTCGACTGCCTGGTGTACTCTGGCTCTCAAAATAGCCTCCTCTGATACGTTAACTTTGTCGTTAGAAATAACAGAAGCACTAGATGACATTTCATTGACATCCGAGGCATTGCTGGCTATTGCAGACTGTGCAGTCATTACCTGATTTACGTTCTGGCCATTTTCCATGATTTTCATTAGTAACCTCAATCGTTTAAGTCCATTCCTCGCGCCTCTCAGTATAAGCATATCGGCGTGTTTGTACAAGACTTTACGTTTTTTTATCAAAATTTTGACGGTCTATAGGCCACTCGGCAAATGTACTGTCAAAATTCCGACATTAGGGCAAGGTTACAAAATCGATCGGGTTACATGGCCGACCGCCCTTTTGAATTTCAAAGTGCAAATGGGGTCCCGTTGACACCCCGGTATTACCTGATTCAGCAATCCGTTGAGATTTTTCAACCTGATCGCCTTTTTTCACATCAATCGAATCCAGATGTGCATACAGTGAGCGATAACCGTTTGGATGCTCGATAACTACAGTATTTCCATAGCCACGTTTTGAGCCCGCAAAAACAACTTCACCAGAAGCAGTTGATTTTACAGGGGTTCCAACTGGCATGGCCATATCAACGCCATCGTGCATTTGCATTCTGCCACTTATCGGATGCACCCGCATACCGAAGGGGGAGGTGAGACGGCCTTCCGCCGGCAGAACGAAACGACTGCTACTGTGTGTCGCTGGATTATCAATGCTATCACCAAACTGCCTAACCGTATCAAGGCTGGCAGGACTAACCTTTAGCTCTGTATCTGAAACACCGAAGTGCTGCATAATCAAATCACTTAGACCAAGACCATCACTTTGAGACATGATTCTGCTGTATTCATTATCCAGCATAGAACGGTAAACCGTATTTGATGGCGCAGAAGGATCTCCGAATAAATCACCTTCCTGAACGGTTTGCCTCATGGATTGCAACATCATATTGATAATCATGGCCTCGAAACCCTGGGCCTGTTCTTTAAGATCCTGGGTCTCTTCAGGCGTATATGAAGACTTGACATCTTTCGACATCTTCGCCAGACGTTCCTTGGCACCGGTGTCCATCGCTTTGCGCTGGACATTGCCAATCTGTATCTGATCTATCGCCTTCATCATCACTAAAACCTTATAAATTCAAGTGTTTACAATATTTCCAAATCTGCTTCCAAAGCTCCTGCAGCTTTGATGGATTGTAAAATGTTGATTAAATCTCTCGGAGAAATACCAATTGCATTCAGTGCCATTACTACCTCACCGATGGAAACACCGGGCTCAACAACAGCAAGCTGAATGGTTTCTTCCTCAACCGCCGAGACCGCCGATTCCGGTGTAACTGTTGTTCTGCCGTTTGAAAAGGCTCCGGGTTGTGAAACATTGAACTGGTTGGAAATCTGTATCTTCAAATTTCCGCTGGCAACCGCAATCGTCGAAATTCTGACATTTGCACCCATCACGACCGTTCCGGTTCGTTCATTAAGTACAACCTTGGCCGGTCGATCCGTTTCCACCTGTAATCTTTCAATTCTGGCAATCAGTTCCACCACACGTTCCTGATATTCATTGGGAACCTGAACCGTTACCGAACCGGAATTCTGAGCTTTGGCGTATGGTCCGCCAAGGTATGAATTCAAGGTATCGGTTATTCTGATGGCAGTAGTAAAATCCTGCTGCATCATCGACATGACAATCTGACTTTTTTTGTTAATCTCAAAAGATACTTCTTTTTCAATGGTAGCTCCGGCTGGAATTCTTCCAACTGTGGGATGATTTTTCTGAACCTCGGAACCACTTCCACCGGAAAAACTGTAACCACCAAGGGTAACCGGGCCCTGAGCCACAGCATAAACACTGCCATCGGCAGCTTTCAAAGGTGTCATCAAAAGTGTGCCACCATAGAGACTTTTGGCATTACCAATAGAAGATACCTGCACATCAATCGTGCTACCAGCATTTGAAAACGGAGGCAGTTTTGCCGTTACGACTACAGCAGCAGTGTTTTTTGCTCTAATTTCGTTGGGATCAACCTTGATACCCATTCTGGCCAACATTGAGGTCAATGACTGAATGGTAAACAGAACCTTCTGATCATCACCGCTTTTTGCCAGACCAACCACCAGACCGTAACCAATCAATTGGTTGTTTCTGACGCCTTTGATATGGGTGATATCTTTAAGACGGGCAGCACTGGCAGTTTCGATGTAGATACCCATAAGCAGTATCAACAACACCGCAACTGCGACTATTTTTCTTGCCTGTCCTAATATGTCCTTAACGTTTTGCATGCTATCCCTCGCAAAAGCCATCAATTAAAATGGCCACACGTAATCTAAAACTCTGCTGCCCCAACCTGGTTCGTTTTTCTCGCTTACAGTGCCACGGCCGGTGAATTCGATTTGTGCCTCGGCAATCAACGAGCTGGAAATACTGTTGTTTTTTTCAATATCAAAAGGTCTGATAATGCCTGACACATAGAAATGAGCTTCTTCATTATTAACCAGAACAACCCTGTGACCCTCAATAAAGAGGTTGCCGTCGGGGAGTTCACGTCTTATTACACTGGGAACCGTTGCAATGACTTTACCTGTGCGTGTGGTATTACCGCCACCTTCAAAGTCTGATTTAAATTCACTGTTCACCAGTGCTGATGGATCGAAATTGGGGTGTGCCTGCTGGAATGTTTTCATTGCTCCGAGCAAACTTGAAATCTGGGCCTCAATAGCTGAACTTCTTCCAACTTTGGTGCTTGCACCATGGTCGGCAGAAGAAATTTCTTCGATTCTAACTACCAGAATGTCGTTAACCTGTCCCGCTCTTGGATCGGCAAAGAATCTATTGGAAGCTGATCGGCTGGTCCAGAGAGAGCCATCTTCAGGAACATCTTCCTGACTCATAACAGTCATGGGCTGACGATAATCACGTTTTTTCTGTTCGTATGGTTTGATGTGATTAACACAAGAGGTCAATAACGCCATGGCGATGATCAGACCTATTAAAATGTTAATGTTCTTTAACATGATCTCTCTCCCTAAAACTTCACATGGACTTCGTTGTCATTTGCAATCTGCCCATAGACAATCTTTTTGGAGTTGATGTTCAAAACCTTGATAACCTGCTTTCTGGCACCACGTTGTTTGGCAATACCCTTGGTTTCCACTCTTAAATTAGGCATCTCTAACACTATGGTAACCAGATCACCGCGATTAACGATAATCGGTGCTTTCAACATACTTTCAGTCAACATCGAACCAGGTTTTAACTCGGTAACAGCTTCCATTCCAACTGCATCTGCCACTTCGGTTATCATTCTTGGCGGAGCCTCGGAAACAACCGTATTTTCGAGCCTGAGATCTTCCATAGTAATTCTTTTTCCGCGTTCGACTTTTTTTGATACAATAACTGTAGTGCCATAAATTTTTACATCGCCCGAAATATAGTACTGGCGATATCTCTTCTTGTTGACCGCAATATCAACCTTGGCAGTGGCTCTGCCTCTGAATTTTTCACCGGCTGCAAAAGAAAGTCTGATTGAATGCTGACCACTTGGAACCACCAAATCCTTATTCAGATTGATTTTCGGTACCTCAATCATTGATTCAGGAAGTTTGGTATGGCGAATCACCGCTTCTTTAAAGAGTTTTTTCAGCTTGTCCTTACCGATTTTTTCAGCACCTCTTTCAACTGTGATAGTATTCGGGATGTGCCACTGTCCACCGGTCTGGTTGGTATTGAACAGGCTGCGAAGATATTCATCGGAAAAAGATCGCTGCTCACCGGGATGAGGCGCTCTGGCTAAAAATAGTTGTCCGATTTCCTTGCGTTTAGCTTCGTCAAAACCTTCTATCTTAGCGATATCTCTTAACAATATACGATCTGAATGAATAACTGTCGACTTGTTTACACGCACCTGGCCCGCAGCCCGCATCTTTACTGCAGCCCTTGCCGGGCTCTTTTTCATGTAAGATGCAAGCCTTATTTCATCAGCCAAAGCAAGCTGGCCAAAAGCCTGTAAGATAAATGACAATATCACCAAAGTTGTTATCAGAATTAATCTTCGCATATTGCTATCCCTGCCTAATTAACGAAGGTTCGTTATCTTTTGCAACATCTGATCTGCTGTTTGAATAACCTTTGAGTTTATCTCGTAGGCTCTCTGCCCTGCGATCATGTCAATCATTTCCTCTACAACTGCTACATTGGAACTTTCCAGAAATCCCTGTGACAATGCTCCCAAACCATCTGATCCGGGTATGCCCTGCTGAACCTGACCCGAGGCGGATGAAGGTCGGTAAAGACCGCGACCCATTGCTTCGAGACCCGCCGGATTGATAAAGTTGGCAAGCTGCAAGGTTCCCACTTCCTGTGCTTCTGTCTGACCCGCGAGCTGGACACTTACGGTTCCATCTTCACCGACAGTAATGGCAACTGCATCCTGCGGAATGGTAATGGGAGGATCGAGCTGATAACCTTCTGCGGTTACAACCTGACCCTGTGAATCCGTCTTGAAACTTCCTGCACGAGTGTAGAGAGATTCACCGGATGGGCTCTGAACCTGGAAAAAACCACTGCCTTCAATAGCAACATCCAGTGGGTTCTGGGTATTTTTATACTGACCCTGGCTGAAGATTCGCTCTGAAGAAATGGTTTTGGTTCCCTGACCGATTTGCAAGCCTGTCGGACTTTCAACACCGGAGGCCACCGATGTTCCCGGAGCGCGAATGGTTTTGTATAAAAGATCCTGGAAATTTCCACGACTTTTCTTGAAACCGTTGGTGTTTACGTTGGCCAGGTTATTGGCAATAATATCAATCATGATCTGCTGGGCTTCCATACCCGTTGCTGCTGTACTTAATGCTTGAATCATTTGCGATCTCCTTTACTTAAACCTTAAAATCAGCGTGATGCCCCAACATCCTGAATAGAACGCTGATCTGTATCTTTATAGGCCTTGATTACTTTTGTCATGTATTCGAAGTGCCTGTTAATCTTAATCATTTTAGTCATTTCCGCAATTGGATTGACGTTTGATTTTTCGACAAAACCTTGCCTGACCAAAGCCTCTTCACTCTCTTCCGGCGGGCTTTGAACCGAGGTGTATTCAAACAGATTGTGTCCCATTTTGCTGATTTTGCCTTTATCTTCCAGCGTATATACACCAATTTTGGCTATCTCGGTTTTACCCTGGAAAATCAGACCCTCATCATTAATAACTACCTGTCCCTCTTCTTCCGGGTCTATCACAATGGGGCTTCCTCCATCATCCAGAATTTTTCCTCCGGATGTATGAACCAGCTCGCCTTCACCATTTAATACACATCTTCCATCACGGGAAAAATAGGTATTATTATCTACTTCCACCTGAAAGAAGCCCTCGCCATCAATAGCAATATCAAAGGTGTTTCCGGTGGCCTTTAAAAAGCCTTGTGAAAAGTCTGTCCGCTGACCGACAATTTTAACCATGCTTTGATGTGACTGATCCAGATTGACCGACTTCGGGGTGTTTTCCTTTTCCAGTACAAAGCCATAATCCTTGCTTTTGGCCTTCACCAGAAAATCTCCAAAGTTCAAATCGTCGGCTTTGTAGCCTACTGTACCAGCATTGGCCAGATTGTTGGATATTACGTCGAGGTATCGAGCCTGAACCTTTGCTCCCTCTGCTGCTCCAAAAACTCCACTGCCCATTGCTTCGCTCCTTTCATCCTTCCACCGTCCTGCATAGTCTTAATGCATTAAGCGGGCCAGATTTCAAACACAAATAAAACGGCAGTCTCTTGACACTGCAAGATCCATGCTAAACAATTAATTTCACAGTCGTTTTCTGTAACAGAAGCTGATTTTTTCAAGTGAGATTTCTTAGTGAAAATTAGTAATAGTTTCAGTATGTTATTGTAGCGTAGAACTGTCTTGAATATGCCGGTGTTATGTTTTACAAATATTTCAAGTATATTATTGAAATTTCCTGCAAATTCCTGATTTGCAGCATGATGCTGTTTCGCTGAATCGCGCCAAAAACAATTATTAATCGCCAGAATAATGATTGTCCGTCAAAATTCCCACGAATTGATCAGGGCATAAAAATCACCACCCGGCAAAATTTGCCCACTAAATATGGAGCATTTTGCCGGGTTGGCTGTTTGCTTTTAATAAAGCACCCCATTATAATGTATTTCTCTTGCTGTTTAAGATGTGGTTTACATCTTGCAATACAAGATGCAGGAAGCTTGTCAAGCGGAGAAGATGATTTATGAAGAAGTACAAATTCAAACTGGAACCCCTGCTTTTTCAAAGGCAGACCATCGAAGAGCTGACCCAGCAGAAACTTTCAGGCGAGATACATACTCTGAAACAGTTGCAGGCGGTTTTGGAAGATGCCTTTCAGTCCTATAACAACCATAAAAGCAAACAGCATTCTGTAAAAATGTCCCCGGCAGATATCCAGATGCATATGAATTTCACTACTGTTTTACAGGAGAGACTGGACGAGGCCAGAGAAAAGGTGAGAGATCAGAACAAGGTCATTACCGAGATTAAGAAAGAGCTGCTCGAACAGCATAAGCAGACCAAGATTGTCGAGCACATCAAGGATAAGGATATCGAGAAATACAAGGAAGAGCTGAAAAAAGCTGAAACAATTGAAATGGACGAGTTCACTTCCATCCGGCAAGCCACCAAAATCATGCGCAGTAGAAAAAACTGATTTAATCTTAAAACAAACCTACAGGCATTTCTTTATCTATCGGGACTTACACTCGTCAAATTTGTCTTTCAATTCAGGATGCATACATAGGTCAATACCATATAAAGCGTGACCCTCTCCATTTTCTCGGTGTCTTCCATCGTGCCAGATAATAAGGGGACCCCACATTCTGGCATCTCCTTGATCCCCAAACGAAGCTGAAATAGGCCATTCC
>Ga0209475_10001005_pt1 | contig 40662 bp, 39 predicted proteins | sample tdDd471_FD_187128 | JGI IMG/M metagenome (GOLD analysis project Ga0209475, IMG submission 187128) | Marine sediment microbial communities from the Atlantic coast under amendment with organic carbon and nitrate - tdDd47.1 (SPAdes)... | ecosystem: Environmental > Aquatic > Marine > Coastal >... | reverse complement strand
GCAATCTCGTCAAACGGGTTCATCGACATCTTCACGTTCGATAACTCAACACCCGTCTCATCCGACTTAACTCGGATCTTTACGTTGTAATCAACAACTCGCTTCACTGCGACTAAGACTTTCATGGCTTTCCTCTGTCTTTTAAGCCGTTACAGGTCCCGAAGTTCGCGGCGCAAAATCTTGCCCACGGCTGACTTGGGAATTTCATCGATAAAGGCCACATGTTTGGGCACTTTGTAAGCTGTCAGGTTATCGCGGCAAAAATTCCGAACGACATCTTCATCAATACCGCTCCCTTGTTTTTTGACAGCAAAAACCTTAACCGCTTCGCCGGTTTTTTCGTCTGGAACACCGACACAGGCGCATTCGATAATGTCCGAATGAGCCGCTAAAACCCCTTCAATTTCATTGGGATAGACGTTGAACCCCGATACCAGAATCATATCTTTCTTGCGATCAACAATCTTAAAATATCCGTCCTCGGTCATGATCGCCACGTCGCCCGTCCGGAAAAACCCGTCCGAGGTCATGACCTTCGCCGTTTCTTCGGGCTTATTCCAATACCCCTGCATAACCTGAGGACCGCGGGCGCAAAGCTCGCCGGATTCTCCCAGAGCAGGCTCTTTATCCTCATCGTCAAGCAGCTTGATTTCGGTCGATGGTAGCGGCAAGCCAATGGAATTCATAAACTCGGTTCCATCCACCGGATTAACGGTCAAGACAGGCGAGGTTTCAGAAAGGCCATAACCTTCAAGAATAAGGTTGCCGGTTTTCTCAAGCCACATATCAGCAACCGCCTCCTGGACCTTAGTGCCGCCGCCAATGCAGACTTTGAGGCCGGAAAAATCCAAATTCTCAAACTCTGTATGCAGCATCATGCCGTTAAACAGCGTATTAACCGCCGTAAAGGCCGTAAACTTGCGGCCTTTCAAGGTGCCGAGAAAAACATCCATATCGCGCGGATTAGGGATCAGAAGATTGCAGCCGCCAAGGCTGCCGTAAATCATCATATTCACGGTCAGAGCGAATATATGATAGAGCGGCAGCGCCGTGACGATCAGTTCGTTGCCCTCTTCAAGTTTAGGCGACAACCACTGACGGGTCTGCGCCACATTGACCGCCACATTGTAGTGCGACAGCGTTGCGCCCTTAGAAAGGCCCGTAGTACCGCCCGTATATTGCAAAAACGCAATATCTTTCGGCCCAATTGAAACCGGTGTGAACACCTCATCACCGCCCTTAGTGACCGCACCATGGAACCAATCCATATCTTTCGGCAGATCGGGCCGTTCAATCCCGTCGGCCATTAAATCCTGTGGGCCAATAACCATGATCGACTTAACCGGAGTATTTGCCGCAACCTCCGTGAATGTCGGCAGAACGCCTGCGAAGATTATTAGAGCTTCAGCCCCCGAATCGTTTAATTGGTGCTCGAGTTCGCGTGGCGTATAGAGCGGGTTGACGTTGACCACCGTCAAACCAGCGCGCAGCGCGCCCAAGCTGGCAACGGGGTTAGGCAAGAGGTTGGGCGACATCAATGCAATACGGTCGCCCTTTTTCATGCCAGCGCTGTTTTGAAGATAGGCGGCAAAGGCTTTCGATTTTTCGTCCAGCTCGCCAAAAGTCATGACTTTGCCGAGGCATTCAAACGCAGGGCGATCTATGAATTTCTCGAAAGAATTCTCGAAGATTTTGACGATGGTATCTTGGGCGATATCACCCAGATCCGCTTTAACACCTTGCGGATAACTTTTCAGCCAAACCTTTTCCATAAAGCACCCCTGCCGGAAAAAACCGTTCTGTTGTGAGAGCGATGATAGGCATGCACCCCCGACCATTCTTGTCATTTAATGCCGTTTTATTGTTAATTTACGACAGAATCACTAAAATGATCAGCGAAGTGGATTATCCCTATAGGTATCTGGGGTGACCAGAGGTTGAGACAAAAGGCTTTTTTTGATGATCGCAGTCAGAGCCCCAGACTTTAAACAACGCGCCATCGTCGATGGCGTCGCCATGACCGGCATGGACAGATTTTTGCGCAAAGCACCGGGAGGGTATCTTCCTGTTTTTAGAGAAATCGGTGTCGACCCGGCGATTGTCGGCACCCCCGGCCGTACCACCTTACTCCGCAACTACATGGCTTATTTTGAAGTCGGCGCCAAACATGCTGAAGACCCAGCCTTTGGCCTTCATTATGGAGCCCTGACCCGCCCACATCTGACCGGAATTCCCGGATATAGCATCCTCAACTCGGCCAACCTGCGGGACGCCATGATCAATTTCGCCTTAACCGTTCCGGTGATCGTTGAGGGGTTGGACCTTTGGTTGGTTGAGGATGACGATACAGCTTTTTACCAATGGCTGATCGTCGAAGAACGCAATGAGGCGCATTGGCAGTTTGCCGAATTCGTTAATGCATTTTTACTGAGCATGTTTCGCGGCATCATGGGACGGCGCTGGCTTCCTCGCGAAGTTCATTATCGTCACCCGCCGCCGGGGGACGTTAAGCAATTCAGCCGCGTATTCGAGGCCCCTGTCTATTTTGGTCGTCCGGTCAATGCTCTTGTCATTGACCGCCATGATCTTAACAAACGTAATTTGCGCGCCGATCCCAACCTTCGCAAACTACTATTGCATCAAGCAGAAACCCAATTGGCCCATCGACGCCGCCCGACCGATCCCTTAAGGGTCGTTCGCAGCACCATCAGTCAGGCCCTTTCTCAGGGCTTGAGCGATATTACTTTTATCGCCGACCGTCTCGGCATCTCATCACGCGCCCTACAACGCCTACTCAACGCACAAGGAACAACATTCCGAGCCTTGCTCGAAGATGTGCGGTTTGAACTGGCTCGAGATCTTTTAGGCGACCCAACCCTTCCAATGAATGAAATCGCCTACCGGTTAGGCTATGCCGAGGTGTCTGCATTTTCTCGCGCTTTCACCCGATGGGCCGGAGTTTCTCCCAAACATTACCGGTAGGGCAAAACACGCTTATTCCTGTTTAAGGGCGGAAGCTTTTATAGGCATGCCAGGAACCGTATCCGGCAACCGGTAAGGTTATCGCGAGCCCGATGAAAAACGTTACCATTCCACAAGCAGTCAAAAGAACCAGCACCGCGCCCCAACTGGCCATAACACGAGGATTAGCGGTGACGGCTGCCACGCTGAAGGCCATTGCATCAAATGCGGAAATATTTTCACTCACGATCATCGGCATGGAAATGGCGCTGACCGCAAAAGCTAGCGCCGCAAGAACACCACCGACGAGCGTTCCAACCACTAAAAAGATGGGGGTCTGAGACTGACTGATTAGGCCTTGATAGAAGGCATCAAGACTTGGTGGGGTTCCACCGAAGAATACCGAAAAAATCACCATGGCAAGCAGCAACCAAGCCATCATGATCAGCATTAGAACGAATCCGACGAAAGCCAATTGTCCAAGGTTGCTGAAACTGGCCTTAACAGCCGCGGCATAATCGATTGCCTTCCCCTCAGCCTGCATCCTGGCAATTTCATAAAACAACACGGCAAACAGAGGGGCAACGATTAGAAAGCCGGACATTAGGGGCAGGAGAAACGAGGTAAGACCAACCGCCTGAAGCCAAAAAAACAAGGCATACCCGGCAATGACATAAACCCCACCAGCCGCTACACTGATCTTCGGATTGCTCTTAAAATCGGCCCAACCGGATTGCACCCAACGAGTAGTGTCTTCAATCCTGACCTGCGGAATAGATGCGTCTTGCGCACTTCCAATTCTGACACCCAGAGTAGACGCCATTGACCCACCTCGCCTTTTAATTAGAACTAATTGCAAACCATACTACCGCATCTTTAAATATTTGAACACTTCTAAACTACCCGCCATCCCTAGAGCGTGATCGGATTAGGTTTACGCACTTTTGAGTCGACCAAAAACGATCCGGCCCTAGACAGAGGGGCAGCTAAGCTTTTAGGTTTCCTTGAATTGATAAATATGGGGAGCCATCATGCCGAATTCATCGCCACTGAGCCTTTACCAAACCGATATCAAAAAAGAATGGCTGGACTACAACGACCACCTCAATGTGGCTAACTACGTCTTGATTTTTGATGAGGCTGGCGTCGCATTTTTCGATCACCTTGGCATGGGCGAAGCATACTCGATGGAAACTGGGGGGTCCTGGGTCGTGCTTGAAAATCATGTGACCTACGACCTTGAGTTGGTGTTGGGCGACAAGGTGAAGGTGACAACCCAGATCATCGACCACGACGCAAAGCGCCTGCACCTCTACCATGAAATTCATAAACTGGGATACGAAGCGGAAGGCCCCTCTTCCACCTGCGAACAAATGACTATGTTTTTCGATTTAAACGCCCGACGGGCAGCGCCTTTTCCTGAACATGTCACGGAAAACATAACGCGTATCGCAACGCAGCATGCAACACTACCGAAACCAGCCAACATCGGCCGGACCATCGGTATAAAAAGGAAGAATTAAGGTCTCAACGGAGGCGCTCCTACCCCAGCTTCACAGCTACCGGCAGATTGAGTGGCGCATGCGGTAAAAAGCTCCCAGAGCCATCATTTTCCCGCGTTGCGACCTGCGTTGCTACAAGCTCTTTCACGGCCCCATTTTCGTTGGCCGGTCCTTCCCAATAAACGACCACCTTGCCATCGTCGAAATAGGTGTGGAAGCCAAAAAGAGCGCGAAGGCTACGAAGAAGGGAGCCGCCCTCCCCCGTAACCTTGAACTCGGTCTGCATCTCAATTTGGTAGATATGACCTGATGTGAGTTCCATATCCCCCCTTAATACTAATCTTCTTCCAAAATAGGGTAGGTCCCTTCCCGGTCATGGATCTCGGTTCCAGTCAGAGGTGGATTGAAAACGCAGATTAACCGAAGATCCTCAAACGCCCTCAGGTGGTGTTTCTCATGACCGTTAAGCGCATACATCGTTCCATCGGAAATCGAGTGTATTTCCCCTGTCGTCAGATCCTCAAGCTCACCTTTACCCGCGACGCAGTAGACGGCCTCAAGGTGGTTTTTGTACCAAATCAGGGTTTCTGTTCCGGCAAAAATAGTCGTTTCATGAAACGAAAAGCCCATACCGTCTCGGCGCAGGAGGAACCGGCGGCTAACCCAATTGCCATTCTCGGCTTTAACGTCCCGCTCGGTTCCGACGATATCTTCAAGTCTCGTGACGATCACTGGAAACCCCCTTCAAAAATCTTCGTACGACGCGAAGCAATCTCACCAATTGCTTCATCGACAACATCCAAGCCTTCTCTGAGGAGTTCTTCCTCGATGATCAACGGCGGCAGGAACTTCAACACACTGTCGTCTGCACCTGCTGTTTCAATGATAAGGTTTCGCTCAAAAGCCGCCTTGGAAACCTCGCTCGCCCGGCTTTCCTGATGAAAATCCAAGCCCCAAGCCATCCCTACACCGCGGACGGTAATCCCTTCGTCGGAATATTTGTCAGCCAATTCCAAAAGACGTTCTTCGATGATTTTCCCTTTATGGACAATAGCATCCTGAAAATCGGAATTTTCCCAATAGGTCAAGGCTTGCGTTGCAGCAACAAAGGCAAGGTTATTGCCACGGAAGGTCCCCGTGTGTTCACCTGGTTGCCACTGATCAACCTCGGGACGCATAAGCAGAAGAGAAAGCGGAAGTCCGCCACCAATCGACTTGGAGACCGTTACCATATCGGGAGTAATGCCAGCCCGTTCAAAGCTGAAGAAAGGACCGGTACGGCCATTACCCATCTGGATATCATCCACAATCAACAGCATATCGAATTCGTGACACATCTTCTCTAGGCCCTGGAGCCATTCGTCACTGGCAACATTGATGCCGCCTTCGCCCTGCACCGTTTCGACGATCACAGCGGCCGGCAAGTCAACACCGCTCGACTGGTCTTCGAGGAACTTGCGGAAATAATCGAGTGTATTCACCTCGGGACCAAAATAGCCATCAAACGGCATGAAGTCCGTATTGGCCCTTAAGCCGTAAGATTCATCCCGATAAAAGCTATTGCCGGTAACAGCCAGAGACCCCATGGTCAGGCCGTGGTAACCATTGGTGAACGCAATAATGTTGGAGCGCCGCTTGACCATCCGGGCCAGCTTCATTGCCGTTTCCACAGCATTGGTGCCGGTCGGTCCGGGGAACTGGATTTTGTACTCCAAGTTCCGTGGCTTGAAGATGGTATCTACCATCTTCTGAAGGAAGGCGCACTTGGCCGTCGTCGCTTTATCAAGCGCGTGAACGATGCCATCGTGGTTCAAATAATCAATCAAGGCTTGTTTGATCGCCGGATCGTTATGTCCATAGTTGAGAGTGCCGGCGCCGGCAAAAAAATCGATGTAACGATTGTCTTGCTCATCATAAATGAGCGCGCCTTTTGCAACGTCGAAAACCGCCGGAAAAGAACGGACATAGCCTCTAACGTCTGATTCAACTTGTTCAATAATACGCATGATTTTTTACTCTTTGTTTGAGACGTAAAGGGATGAAAAAGGGCCAATGGTGATCAGAAGTTCTTCTTCATGATCACCCCCCATATCCTCACGCGACAAAAACGGCGAAAAATCGATCCGCCCCTGAACGCGAAGGGAAAAATTAGTGAAGAATTTTTTCGAGGCCTCATTGGAAGGCGTCGCTGTCGCTTCAACAAACTGCACCTGAGCGCATTCCGGTCGCGACAGAATTTCAAAGAACATTTTCTGGGCCGTGCCGCCTCGTCGAAACCCCTCGTCAACAGCAACCTGCCAGAGGAAATAACGGTCCGGCTTCTCCGGCGGAATAAAACCGGAAATAAACCCAACGATCTCCCCATCGGAAACAGCTACGGCGCTGGTTTTGGCGAAATATCCGCCGAGCAGATTGTAGGCATATTGGGAGTTCAAATCGAGCGGCGGGCAACGCCCTACCAAGCGGTGTATATTCAGCCCGTCTTTCAGGACCGGTTCTCGGATTAAAATACCTGGCTCCCTGCCCTTTCGGGCTTTCTATTCACTGATAATGAAAGCTGGAGCGGCTGCGCACAACGCAACCATCGCGCTTTCGGCGTTATAGATGCCGGGTTTTGATGGCAGCTTCATTAACATAAGATGGGCTCCAATAAAGTCGACCGTTGCTTGACCAAGAAGCCTTCCCAGCCCCCATCAACACCAGGGCTATGGCTAAATGACAGAAATAAAACATTTTTTACCATTAACATAGGTTGCAAATTAACCTATGCTAACCTCTCTTTTAGCGTATCTTTTCTATTCTCATCAAAATGGACCCAGGCTGGGCGAAATGGCGGAAAAGGAAGAACAACTCCCGTTCCTCAAGAAGCTTTCGATTTTCATGAAGCTCAATAAGGAAGAGCGGGGCTGGCTCGTCAATGCAGGAAAAGATCCATTTTCAGTCTCTTCCGGCGAAGAGATTATTCACGCCAGTTCTACTGACAAAAGCGTCTATCTTTTACTTTCGGGTTGGGCCTGCCGGTTCAAACTTCTCCCGGACGGACGCCGGCAAATCCTCAACATTGTTCTTCCCGGCGATTTTATGGGGTTGAGGGCCGGACTTTTCGGTATGACCGACCACTCCGTCTTTACCTTGACCGATTGCCAGGTTGCGACCGTTCCCGCCCAATCGATAGCCGAACTATTCGGCACTCTCCCCCGGCTTGCCATGGCGATCACATGGTCAACGGCCCGTGAAGAGGCGATGTTGGCCGAGCACCTTGTCAGCCTTGGCCGTCGCAACGCCTACGAAAGAACGGCTCATTTACTCATGGAGCTCTGGAAGCGCCTTCAGGTCATAGATCAAGCGGACGGCAAATCTTTCGACTTCCCCATAACTCAGGAGCTTTTGGGAGATTTGCTTGGTTTGAGCGTTGTTCATGTCAATCGGACCTTACGCGCCTTACGCAAAGACGGTCTCATCGATTACGAATCCGGGTCCGTCCGTATCCTCAAGCCTCAAGCCGTCTTGAACACCAGCGCGTTCGACAGCGCGCATATCGATAAAAACGAAGTCCCTGCAAGCATCGACAATAAACTCGACGACCTTGAATTGCTGCAACGTAAAGATGGGCGGCCATCATAGGTTAATGCAGGTTTTCACTCGTTTTTTAGACTCCCGACCATCTCTCAACATTTGCACTATTGATGGCCGATCTCATCCCTCTTCTCTTTTTCATCATTTTCTCGTTAGCCCTAGTCGCTGCGGTTATTTTTTTTGGCCGAAAATATTCACGGCGACAAAAGGACTTGGAGACCGCCTTCAAACGAAATAAAGACCTTCAAAAACGCCAAGGTCGTTAGGCGTTCACAATTGAAACAAATACCTTTATGTCAATCCAATCATCCCGGTTGATGTTCTGGGGGTGTTGGATCCGTATATTTAATCACGGTATAAGATAAACATAATTATGCATAAGACGCTGATCAGCATTTCTGCGCTCCTCTTGGGAGCTGGCGCTATCAATCTCGGGCTTGGTTTACAGGCATCATTGCTTGGCTTACGCGCCGATCTTGAGTCCTTCGATGTGATGCTGACCGGACTCATCATGTCCAGTTACTACGCCGGTTTCGTCATTGGCAGCTTAACGGCTCCGGCTATCGTCAACCGCGTTGGACACATTCGCACCTTTTCCGCTTTCGCCTCCTTGGCCTCTGCAGCGGCGCTTTGCCATGCGATCCTGGTAGAACCGTTTACCTGGATGTTGTTTCGGGCCGTTACGGGCCTGTGTTTCGCCGCCTTGTGTCTGGTTGCCGAAAGTTGGCTCAACGAACGGTCAACCAACCTCAATCGAGGCGCCCTGCTTTCAACTTATTTCGTCATTATTCTAGGCGCGACCGCATTGGGACAACTCCTGCTCCCCATCGCTCCCATTTCCGGCTACGAATTATTTGTCGTCGTTTCGGTTATTATCTCAATTGCTTTGGTGCCGGTGGCCCTGACCTCGACACCAACCCCTGCAGATATCGCACACGAGCGGCTTAAGCTAAGCCGCCTATTTAAGCTTTCGCCGGTCGGCATGGTCGGCTGCATCGGTTCGGGTTTAACATCTGGTGCTCTCTGGGCTCTCGCCGCCGTCTACGCAAAAGGCATCAACCTTACAACAAGCGATACAGCGATTTTCGTCGCCAGCATGATTCTTGGCGGGCTGATCACCCAATGGCCGCTCGGCAAACTATCAGACCTTTTCGACCGGCGTTTTGTCATTGTCGGCGTTGCCTTCACCATGGCGATTATTGGCGGCGTTGTCGCCGCCTACCCCGACCTAAATGGAAGCTGGCGGTTCATTTCCGCTGCGTTAACCGGCGGTTTGGTGCTCCCCATCTATGGCCTCGCCATTGCTCATACTAATGACCATGTGGAAACCAAATATTTCGTGCCCGCAAGTGCTTCTTTGCTCCTGTCCTATGGATTGGGCGCGACGCTCGGCCCTTTTATCGCGACGGTTTTCATGAACTTCCTGGGACCTCAAGGACTTTTTGTCCACGCAGCCCTCATATGCGCGGCGACCGGATTCTTTACTCTCTATCGCATCACCCAACGCGCCGCAGTGGCACAAGACGAAATGGAAAGCTACACCATGGTCCCCCGAACGTCCTCCATGGCCTTTGAGTTGGACCCGCGTTCCGACGAAGAAGAAACAACAACGTCCGCAGACCAATAAAACAGATATGAGCTTACTAACCAGCTATTTTCAGGACTTTTATGGTGGTTTCTTCCATCACCCCGCGCTGCAGTAGCTCGTCAATCGCGTATGGATTCACTTCGGGGGCATCATGGTGTGCTTCTTCCCAGCCCCAATGCCCTTGCAGATATACAAGACGCCCTCGTCCTGAGCGGTAATAATCGAGAATAGCCTGTTCGGTCGTTTCCAGATCGTGCATATCAATGCCATAGATCTGGTTGTGAATTTTAATTCCTTCTTTTGTTGCTTCCCGCATCATGCAACTGGCGCCTGGGCTCTTGCCATCCCATAGGATGATGAGCCCATCGGCATAGCGGGCCATTTCACGATTACGAAGTTCACCGGCCGTACGACCATAGGTGACCCAATCGGCAACAAATTGTTTAACAGGAATTCCATTTTCCTGCGCCCATTGTTCTCCCAGACAATCGACACCGCGACAACCGCCGGAAACTACTTCGGAAATATCCCAGCCGGAATCTTTTACAGCCGCCTTTAGCGCCTCGAAATCCTCAATATGCCGAGAACCTGCAATAATGGCTTTCATGCCCACTCCTACCCCTTATCACCACACATTGCATTGATTGTCCGACAGCTAAGAAGCTGCGTCAAGGGCTGGGAGATAAGGAGTCAGCGGCCTAGCAACCTTCTTACGGTTTCGACAATTTCTTGATTGGAAAACGGCTTGGTGACAAAAGCGTCCACGCCCATTTGCTCTGCTGTCTGCCGATCCTGAGCTTGACCTTTGGCCGTCAACATAATGACCGGAACGCCCCCTAGGTCGGAATCTGTTTTTACCGTTTTGAGGACCTCAAAACCGTTTTTGTAAGGCAACATAACATCGAGGACCAGCAAATCGGTTTTATTACCGCGCAAATGTTCGATAGCAGCGTTCCCGTCCAGCACGCTTGCAACCTCGTAACCCTCCCGAGATAAAATGAACGAAAGCGCTTCGAGAATGTTCTTCTCATCTTCGGCGATCAGGATTGAATGCGACACGGTTTCTCCCTTATTCGTCAGTTACCACCGACAGTTTTTTTTATCTGTCTTTTTTTTCAAAGCAAACGATATCCCTGTTGTCCTGCTACGGCAATTAAACTCGACGCAACGCTTCACGCTCCTCACCCATAATCGCATCTTCTTCACGATAAGGGCAGTCCTGCCTATTGCACAACCGACAATTCAGCCCGACCGGATCAGCAAGAGCTTTGGAAGAAAAGTCGAGACCGTCCGAATAGACCGTTTTGTCGGCATGCAACGCATTGCAGGCCAACATGGTTGAGCGCAACACTCTTGCTTGGGAAAAACTTGGCTGCTCACGGGCATTGGCGCGGGCAAAGAAAAGAAACCGGTCCCCGTTGGGAAATGCCGCCAACTGACGGACGATTTGTCCCGGTGTTTGGAAACAGCCGTATATACTCCATAGAGGACATGCGCTGCCATACCGAGGAATTGGCAAGTGAGGCAAATTAAACCGCTTAATGACATATCCCGCTGGGTTGATCTGTAAAAGCGCAAACGGAATTCCTTCCGCTCCCGGCTTTCTTAGGCTGACCAAACGAACGCAAACGGATTCGAAATCAACGGTGTATTTACGAGCGAGAAGGTCAATGTCGTAACGGGCGTCCAACGCATCCTGTAGAAATTCGTCGTAAGGCAACAGCAATGCATTGACCAAATATTCCATTAAGTCGCGGGCAGCCCGATGATGGGCCGGTTCCGAACTCAGCAGGTCGGCCTCTTGCATTTCATCATCAATAACCGAAGCCAAAGACAACTCAACCAGCAGCCAGGCAATTTCAAACTGCCTAGTTGCGGCAGATGCGAAATCAGGGATTTCAAGGGTACGAGATTGGGGAACATACAGGCATTGGTTATGAGCGATCCCGGCTCCGGTGAGACCACCGCCGCCCCGTTTTACCGTCACGTCATGCTCATTTTCCAGATAACTTATAAGCGACATTTCTGAAAAAGAGCCACCGTTTTCAATTGCTTTGCGCAACGTTAGCGCCGCATCTTCCAAACGCGGAAAAAAACCATTCTTTTCCATAACGAAGTCGTCGACTTCTTCAGCCGGCGTCAACGAGCGGGTCTTGGCATTGGCTTTATCGAAAAAAGTGGAAAGGCTCCCGACAACTTCGGACAGCTTTCGACTTTCCGAAACCAAGTTTCCATGAAATCTCTGCAGTTCATTTTCCGAAAGATCATCTACCGAATCTAATATTTCAGCTGTTGAGCGAATTGCCGCCGCGTTGGTTAAGACCTTCAAAATCGCTTCGCCAAGAAAGGGGTCGTGGGTGAGACGGTCAGACAACGCAGTGATGGTTTGTTCCTGATCCAGATATGTCCGATACAGCGTGACTAAAGCCCGAGCCCAGCCGGAATGCTGCCCCACCAGAAAAGACGCCGCCCCTTGTGACAGGTTGAGATTGTCAAAAAGAGAGTCTGCGGCTAATTCGTTTAAGTCCAGAATCAGTCGCCGCTCTGCAGCACCGTCCAAACTGCCGACATCAAGCCCCAAAGCTTCGGAAACCTGCTTTAGCAATTTGCCGCTAATCGTTCGTTTGTCGTGCTCAATAAGATTGAGGTAAGACGCTGATATTCCTAGGCGTTTCGCAAGGTTTGCCTGTGTTATGCCGATCTCTTTGCGGCTATTCCTAATCTTCAATCCAATGGGAGCACGAGCCATAAATACACATCCAAATGCCGATTTTTTTGCTGCGGCGCAAGGCAAATAATTTACAAATTATCATTTACATAATTTTATAATTTACAAAAAAAGACAATAACGTCAACGAGTTATTGAAATTTTACAAAATCCCGTCTAAGAGTTACTCGAAACTTAAAAGATACGCTCACAGGGAGCATCAACGTGTTTAAGGGGTACTTCCTCTGAGCATCGTTTCAATTGTCACAGAACAGGGAGACAACCATGGGGAATTTCCTCAAGGATAAAGGTTTTAATCGCCGCTCTTTCTTAAAAGGGACCGCGGCTGCTACGGCTGGCCTCGCCACGCCATACTTCTTCACCCGCGACGCATGGGCTGCCGATTTCCGGAACAATCCGGGCGACGCAAAGTCGATCAAGCTGGGCTTCAACGTGCCGCAAACGGGTGCCTACGCTGACGAAGGCGCCGACGAACTGCGCGCTTACAAACTCGCCGTCAAGCACATCAACGGCGAAGGCGACGGCGGCATGCTCAACACCATGAAGCCGCTGGCCCTCAAAGGTAACGGCGTGTTGGGTAAAAAAGTCGAATATGTGACGGGCGACACCCAGACCAAATCCGACGCTGCTCGCGCATCCGCCAAACGGATGATTGAAAAAGACGGCGTTCTGATGGTGACCGGCGGCTCGTCCTCCGGCGTTGCTATCGCCGTTCAGGGCCTTTGCCAGGAAATGGGCACCATCTTCATGGCTGGCCTAACCCACTCCAACGACACCACGGGTAAAGATAAGCGTCGTTATGGCTTCCGCCACTTCTTCAACGCTTACATGTCCGGCGCGGCTCTCGGCCCGGTGCTCAAGGAAGAGTACGGAACGGAGCGTAAGGCTTATCACCTGACCGCCGACTACACCTGGGGCTGGACTCAGGAAGAGTCGATCAAGAACACCACTGAAGGTCTTGGCTGGAAAACCACCAAGACGGTTAAGACCCCGGTCGGCGCTGGCGATTTCTCGCAGTACATTACCCCGGTTCTCAACTCGGGCGCCGATGTGCTGATCCTGAACCACTACGGCAAGGACATGATCAACTCCTTGACCCAGGCCATTCAGTTCGGTCTGAAAGACAAGCAGGTCAATGGCAAGAACTTTGAAATCATCGTTCCGCTGTTCTCCCGTCTGATGGCCCAGGGCGCTGGTGAAAACATCAAAGGCATCCTCGGCACCACCAACTGGAACTGGTCGCTGCAGGACGCTGGCTCACAGGCCTTTGTTAAGTCCTTCGGTCAGGAATACGGCTTCCCGCCATCCATGGCTGCTCATACCTGCTACGTTCAGACGCTGCTCTATGCAGATGCCTGTGAGCGGGCTGGCACCTTCTATCCGCCGGAAGTCATCAAGGCTCTGGAAGGCTTTGAATTCGACGGCACGGGCAACGGCCCGACCCTTTACCGCGCTGAAGACCATCAGTGCTTCAAGGATGTTCTGGTCGTGCGGGGTAACGAGAACCCGTCCAGCCAGTTCGACCTTCTGAACGTGGTTCAGCAGGTCCCGGCTAAGCAGGTCACCTACGATCCGAAAATCTTCGGTGGCGAGCTGGGCCCGTATAAGGTCTAAACACCTTATTCCCTGCATTGGATGTCGGCCTCCCCTTTAAAAGGGGGGGCCGATTATCACTGCGGTAGGAAACACTTTTTTCTAATTTACGGAATTGAGAACTATGGACGCGTTTGTTCTGCAACTTCTCAACGGACTGGATAAAGGGGGGGCTTATGCCCTCATCGCATTGGGCCTAACGCTGATTTTCGGCACCCTAGGGGTGGTGAACTTCGCCCATGGGGCCCTTTTTATGCTCGGTTCGTTTTGTGCGGTCTCCCTACAACAGCTTTTGACGCTGTCGAAAAAGGTCAAAGACACTTCTGTTACTTTTTTTGACGCCTACAAAGAAATTCCCTACCTCGAAATTTGGTTTGGAAAAACCGGTGCGGAGATCATCGATTACACGGTCCCATTGGCCATTCTATTCGCCATCCCAATCATGGCGGTCGTCGGGCTGGTTATGGAACGCGGTCTGATCCAGCGTTTTTATAAACGTCCACACGCGGAACAAATTCTCGTCACCTTCGGTTTGGCGATTGTCCTTCAGGAAATCATTAAAGCTCAATTTGGGGCCAACCCGATTCCCACACCGGCGCCAGAGGTGGTTGCTGGCAGCGCCAATGTGGGCGCCTTGCTGGGTCTTGGCGATTCTGTTGTTTATCCTTGGTGGCGCTTAGTCTATTTCGGATTTGCCGCAATCGTCATTGGCTTGGTCTTTGCTTTCCTTCAGTTCACCACTTTTGGCATGGTTGTCCGGGCCGGCATGGCCGACCGCGATACGGTTCAGCTTCTCGGTATTAACATTCAACGCCGCTTTACCATTGTTTTCGGTATAGCCTCGGTCGTCGCCGGGCTTGCGGGCGTGATGTACACCCCAATTCTTCCGCCTGACTATCATCTCGGCATGGACTTCCTCGTCCTGTCATTTGTTGTTGTGGTTGTGGGCGGAATGGGCTCTCTACCGGGTGCCGTTGCCGCTGGTTTTCTGTTGGGAATCATGCAGTCCTTCTCCTCGATGAATGAAATCAAGGCGATCTTTCCCGGCATTGACCAAATCATTATTTATCTCGTCGCGGTGGTCATTCTGTTGGTCCGCCCACGGGGCCTTATGGGCCGCAAAGGCGTGATGGAGAGCTAGAACATGATCGCCAACACTTCAGTAAAAGACCTCATCCTTATTGCCGCCTTCACGGTCGCAGTATTGACCATGCCCATTTGGCTCGCACCATTCGGGGCGGCTTACCCCGACCTGATGCAGAGGTTCGCCATTTTTGGGATTTTCGCCATCGGTTTTAACATTCTGTTCGGTCTGACCGGGTATTTGTCATTTGGCCACGCCGCCTTTCTCGGGGTTGGTTCTTACACAGCCGTTTGGTCCTTCAAGCTGCTGACCATGAACGTTCTTCCCGCCGTTTTGTTCGGCGTGCTTATGTCCGGTGTATTTGCACTGATCATCGGATACATCAGCTTACGTCGTTCAGGGATTTACTTCTCAATCCTGACCTTGGCCTTTGCCCAGATGTCCTACAACCTGGCCTACTCGGTCCTGACCCCCATTACCAACGGTGAAACCGGCCTCCAATTGACCCGGCAAGACCCGCGGGTCATCGATAGTGCAATGGGCGTCCCAGTTGCGGCAGGTCTTCCTTCAACCAACTTCTTTGATATGGCCTTGACGGGTTATACTGGCTTCTATTTCTGTGCGGTACTGCTGATTATCGGGTTCTTCATCTCGGTGAAAATCTTCCGTTCACCCTTTGGCATGATGCTCAAAGCGGTGAAGACCAATCAGAATCGTATGAACTATACGGGCCTCAACTCGAAGCCTTATACCCTGGCAGCTTTCGTTATCTCGGGGATGTACGCTGGTATGGCAGGCGCCTTGATGGCCTGCACCGACCCGTTGGCCGGTGCCGAACGTATGCAGTGGACTGCTTCCGGCGAAGTTGTTCTAATGACCATTCTGGGTGGTGTTGGAACCCTGCTCGGCCCGATTATCGGCGCCGCCGTGATTAAATACTTCGAGAACATTTTCTCGTCGTTTAACGAATCGGTTCTGCACGATATCTTCTCTTTCTTGCCCGACTTCATGGAAGGCGCTGTTGTCTCCTTCACAAGTCTGTTCGTTGGAGAAGGCTGGCACCTAACCCTAGGCCTGCTCTTTATGATTATCGTAATTTATCTGCCGGGTGGCGCCGTTGAAGGCTTCCGCCGTCTCTACAACCTGGTCACTCGACGGGAGGCTAAAGAAGAAGCTCCTGTCTCGGCCAGACCAAGCGAATAAGGGGGGCGGAAACAAATGAGTACTATTCTCGAAGTTAAAGACATCAATAAAAACTTCGCGGGGCTTAAGGCGCTCAACGAGGTCAATCTTAACGTCGAAGAAGGCGCTGTTCATGCGATCATCGGCCCCAACGGGGCGGGCAAATCGACATTGCTGAACTGTTTTGTCGGACGCCTGATCCCGGATACCGGTTCGGTCATGTTTAGCGGCACCTCACTGCTTGGAATTACACCGCATGAAATCAATCAGGCCGGTGTAGCACGGGTCTTCCAGACCCCGGAGGTGTTTGGCGAACTGTCGATCCTTGAAAACGCTATGATCCCGGCATTTGCAAAACGGGATGGCGCGTTCAAGCTCAACGGTTGGAGCGGGGTCCATAAACAAGGAGATATCGTCGACAAGGCCGAACATATCCTTGAAGATATCGGCTTAGCCGAAAAACGTCATACTATCGCCTCAAGCCTGTCACGAGGCGATAAGCGGCGTTTGGAGTTGGCCATGTGTCTGGTTCAAGACCCGAAGCTCCTTCTCCTTGACGAGCCGACGGCCGGCATGTCCCGCGCCGATACCAACAATACGATCGATCTTCTCAAGAAGATCGGTGAACGCGGTATCACCAAAGTCGTCATTGAACATGACATGCATGTGGTGTTTTCGTTGGCCACCAAAATCAGCGTTCTCGCCCAGGGAACGGTGATTGCCGAAGGGAAGCCTCAAGACATCAAGGGAGACCCCCGCGTTCAAGAAGCCTATTTGGGAGGAGCCCACCTATGAGTGAGCAGGTTAAACAAAGGGCGCCGGGCGTTGCCCCCGTTCAAGCCCACGGGTCGGCCCCAGCCTTCTTTTCGGCCTGGGAACTTCAGGCCTACTACGGTGAGAGCTATATCGTTCAAGGTGTTAGTTTCGACATTCACGAAGGGGAGATCGTCGCGCTTCTCGGCCGGAATGGCGCAGGTAAAACCTCCACACTGCGAGCAATCGCCCGGATGGACGACCCACAACTCCACCATGGAGAAATTTGGCTCGACCATAAGCCGCTACACAGCATGAGCTCCTATGAAGCCGCTCAGGTGGGTATTGGGCTTGTCCCCGAGGATCGCTGCATTATCCCCGGGTTGACCGTTCAGGAGAACCTTGAGTTATCTCAAATCGCTCCTCCTATCGGGTGGTCGATTGAACGACTCTACGAGCACTTCCCACGGCTTGCAGAGCGGAAAGACCAGGAAGCAGTGACCCTATCTGGCGGTGAGCAGCAGATGCTTGCCGTTGCCCGTGCTCTTGCCCGGGACATCAAGCTGCTGCTGCTCGATGAGCCTTACGAAGGGCTTGCACCGGTTATCGTGCATGAGATCGAAAGCATTCTTGAGGAGATCAAGCTGCACGGCATCACCACGGTCATCGTCGAACAGAACGCCATCGCGGCACTTCATCTCGCCGACCGTGCGATCATCATGGATATGGGAGAGGTGGTTTTCGACGGAACATCACAGGAAGTTTTGGATAACGAAGATCTGCGCCAGCAGTATCTAGCGATCTAGAACACAATATCCTTTTCAACAAAACCCGGCCCTCTGCGGCCGGGTTTTTATTTGCATTCTTTGTTAGCTTGGTTCTTAGGGAAACAGTGCATCGTTTAACGATGGTCGCGCCTGCTTTAGCCCCTCAAGCATCCCTTATCGACAATGAAATTAATAATTTCATTTAACCCCTCTCCGTTCTTTAGATTGGAAAAAACAAAGGGCTTTTCCCCTCGCATCCGTTTGCTGTCCCGGTCCATCACCCCCAGGTCAGCGCCCACCAATGGGGCAAGATCGGTTTTATTGATGACCAGAAGATCCGAGCGGGTAATCCCGGGTCCGCCTTTACGGGGAATTTTTTCGCCGGCCGAAACGTCAATCACGTAAATCGTGATATCGGCCAGTTCCGGTGAGAAGGTCGCCGCAAGATTATCACCGCCCGACTCGATAAAAACGACTTCAAGACCTGGATAACGCTGCGACATTTCGTCGACAGCCGCCAGATTGATGGAAGCATCTTCTCGGATCGCCGTATGCGGGCAACCACCGGTTTCGACACCGATGATCCGCTCGGGAGGTAGAACCCCAGTTTCTGTCAGGATGCGCTGATCTTCTTTTGTGTAGATATCGTTGGTAATTGCCGCCACGTTATAAGGCCCATGCATGGCGCGACAAAGTTTTTCCAACAGTGCTGTTTTGCCGGAGCCTACAGGCCCGCCAACGCCTACTCTAAAAGGTCCGCTCATGATCTGAATAACCTCGTATATTGAGTTTCATGCTGCATGGACGTCCAGTCCACCATGGGAACCGCCGCTCCCAGATCGCCAAAGTCACGCTCTAATGCCTCCTCCGCCATCTGAATCACCACCGGTTCCAAGGCCGCGACAGCCCTCATACCATCAGTCTGCCCCAAGGGTACAAGACGCACGCCCGCTGAAATCAAATTTGCAACGAAAGCATGGAGATAAGCCTGTAAAGCCGGACGAATAGGCACATCCACTGCCGCAGCAGCAACTGCCACCGCAATAGGATAAGAAAGCTCGATGCTCGCCTCTTCCAGAATTCCAAAGGCCATGATCATCTCCTGATCCGGCCAAGCTTTCTCCACGGCGCTCTTAAAGGCCTTGCCCTGTGCGCTGGCCTCCAGAGCCATTTCGGAAGTGCCGCGAAGTGCCGCCGCCCATTCGGCAATTTCGACAAGCCTTTCCATCTCTCCGTCGCGCATGGCAAGCCAAGCCTCGCGAAACAGGTCAGCATCCACCCGCCCTGAGCCAAGGGTGAGTATGGTCCCGATCCAGTTTGTCAAACTACTGCCCGAAGTCACCATTCCGCCTTCAATGGCGTATTCGACACCATGGGAATATGTATAGGCGCCAACAGGAAAGCTTGGTGAAAGCCAACTCATCAACCGCAGTAGGCCCTGGCCGCCCAACGCATCATCGTCAATGGTCATGAGAATGCCCCGCCCTATGGCCTTCCACATTGCTTGAATAGGCTCCCGACTCTGGAGCAAAGGGAGCCGTGTGGCAGGTAATGCTTGCCCCCAAGCCGCGCAGCATTTCTATCATCACGTGATCGTTGCGAATGCGCAGCGTCCTCTCGTCCAGAACCTCAACAGGCGTATGGCGATTTCCGATATGCCAGGCAAGCCGCGCCAACTCCATGGAATTCTCGCAGGCTATGTCGGCAACAGCCTCAGGCGCGGCAGCTATACGAATTACGCCACCATCTTCCAGAACCAACCCGTCGCCGTCTTTTAAACGAGCAGCCTTTTCCAGATCCAACATGAAAGGCAGTCCCTGGTCGTCTGTCATTTTAACCCGACGTTTATGCCGTTCATCGTACGGAAGGGTGATTTCAGCGACGAAGCCCCCCTCTGACCATTCGCCTTTTTGGGCAACAGAAACCGCTCTACGCATCGCATCATCTCCTAAAATAAGAAATAGCGCTGGGCCATAGGTAAAACATCAGCCGGTTCACAGGTAATCAATTCACCATCAGCTCGCACTTCGTAGGTCTCCGGGTCCACATCAATGGCTGGTGTCGCATCGTTAAGGATCATGTCCTTCTTACTGACGGAACGGCATCCAACTGCCGGTAAGAGTTGCTTTGATAATCCGAATTTTTCACGGACGCCCCCATCAAAGGCGGCTTTTGAGACAAAGGTGACAGCGCTATTGGTCAGCGACTTGCCAAATCCGCCAAACATGGGACGGTAGTGGACCGGTTGGGGCGTCGGAATCGATGCATTGGGATCGCCCATGGCAGCCGCCGCGATTGTGCCGCACTTCAGTACGACATCGGGTTTAACCCCGAAAAACATTGGTTTCCATAAGACCAAATCAGCCAATTTACCCACCTCAATGGAGCCGACATGTTCGGCAATTCCGTGTGTCAAAGCTGGGTTGATGGTGTATTTGGCGATGTACCGTCTGGCCCGTAAATTGTCATTGTCTCCGCTCTCCCCAGGCAGCCGCCCGCGTTGTTTGCGCATTTTGTCCGCCGTTTGCCAGGTTCTGACGATAACCTCGCCAACCCGCCCCATGGCCTGACTGTCCGATGCGATCATCGAGAAAGCGCCTAAATCGTGAAGAATGTCCTCCGCTGCAATGGTTTCACGGCGGATACGGCTTTCGGCAAAGGCCACGTCTTCAGGGATACGGTTGTCCAAGTGATGACAGACCATCAACATGTCGAGATGCTCGTCAATGGTATTGACCGTGAAGGGCCGTGTAGGGTTGGTCGATGAAGGAAGCACGTTGTTTTCACCACATACCTTTATGATATCAGGCGCATGACCGCCCCCTGCCCCCTCGGTATGAAAGGCGTGGATCGTCCGCCCCTTGAAAGCGGCAACCGTATTTTCGACAAAGCCCGACTCGTTCAGAGTATCGGTATGGATGGCGACCTGAACATCCCCTTCCTCGGCAACGTTAAGGCAATTATCGATAGCCGAAGGCGTCGTTCCCCAGTCTTCGTGCAGTTTAAGCCCACAAACGCCCGCCTCGACCTGTTCACGCAAAGCATCTGGCTTAGAAGCATTTCCTTTACCGAAGAAACCAAGATTCATAGGGAACCCTTCGGCAGCCTGAAGCATCCGTTCAATATGCCAAGGGCCCGGCGTACAGGTGGTCGCATTGGTGCCTTCGGCGGGGCCGGTACCGCCACCGAGCATCGTAGTAACGCCCGAATAGAGCGCATCTTCCATCTGCTGCGGACAAATCCAGTGAATATGCGCATCGATACCGCCTGCAGTAATAATCCGTCCCTCACCCGCAATAACCTCAGTGCCGGGGCCAACGATGATGTCTACGTTCGGTTGAACGTCCGGGTTTCCTGCTTTGCCGATTTCCGCGATCTTGCCGTCTTTGATGCCGATATCGGCCTTGACGACCCCCCAGTGATCCAGGATCAGAGCGTTGGTAACGACCGTATCGACCGCGCCCTGGGCGCGACTTACCTGGGACTGTCCCATCCCATCACGGATTACCTTTCCACCACCGAATTTCACTTCTTCGCCGAAGGTCGTCTTGTCTTCTTCAACTTCAATAATCAAATCGGTGTCGGCCAACCGCACCTTGTCGCCAACGGTCGGGCCAAACATGGAGGCGTAGGACTGACGATCTATTTCATAAGCCATGACTTACACCTTCCCTTGAACTTTTGCGTTGAAGCCATGGACTTCACGTCCGCCTACATACTCGACCAAGGTGACCTCGCGAGACTGGCCGGGCTCGAAGCGTACCGCCGTACCCGCAGGGATATCGAGGCGGAAACCAAGGGTCGCCTCACGGTTAAAATCGAGCGCCTCGTTGGCCTCATAGAAATGGTAGTGAGAGCCTACCTGAACCGGGCGGTCACCAGTGTTTGCGACAGTGAGCGTCACGGTCTTTCGGCCATCGTTGAGAATCAGGGTACCTTCGGCGGTGATGATTTCTCCGGGGATCATTTGCCAACCTCCTTAGCGAATGGGTTCGTGGACGGTGACCAGTTTGGTCCCATCGGGAAAGGTGGCTTCCACCTGAATTTCGTGGATCATCTCAGCGATGCCGTCCATCACCTGCTCACGCTTAAGAACCGTCGCACCGTCGCGCATAAGATCAGCAACAGACTTGCCGTCCCGCGCGCCTTCAACCACGTGGTCGGTAATTAGCGCAATGGCTTCCGGATAGTTGAGTTTGACCCCTCGCCTGAGGCGCTTGCGCGCCACCTCGGCCGCCATGGCCACCAGCAACTTGTCTTTTTCTCTTGGTGTCAGGTTCATAGGAACCGCTCTCCCCTATTTGTTTTATATGTACCAAAGGCGCGGTAGGGCATTCGGTAGCCCGGCCAAAGCCGAACGGAACCGCGCCCAGAACACACCGAAGGATTTGCGTAAAACGAAACTTTCACGACCGATAAATCGGATTACCAGCACCCCGTTGACCAGGGTTGCGCCCATCCGCAAGCCCTCTGGCGCTTCGCCGAGAAACGTCCGGACGGCATCGAGCCAAAGCTCCGCCCCCGGCCCCGCATAAACAACGGTGGCGAGTGCCTCAGCCCCATCAAACCCAGCGGAAGCGGCTAGCGGCCCGGCCAAGTCGTTCTCCACATGCAACGCATCAGCCCAAATCAGCTTACCGTCGCGGCGAATTTCCCAGGCGTCGCGCAACAATCCGTTCTTCAGACTTTCACCATGGGCTTTACGACCGAAAACGAGAAACTCTCCAGCCAACAAAGCCCCTTCCCCCTGGATATCGGCGCGGGTTAAGCGCCGGAGACGGGCTTGATCGAACACGATGGTTTCGTGGGGCAGCCATTCGAGCCATCCGCCATCTTCCACCACAAGGTCGACTGAAATCCGCGTATCGGCTCCCGCTGAACGGTAAATTTTTTCAGCCGCCTGTGGCATGGCTAGAACAGAAGCACCAGCGGAGGCCGAAACAGAAACATCGATCTGATCCCCTCCAACCAGACCGCCTGATGTGGTGGTGATGACCGCAGTGGGAATTTCGTATTTGGGCTTATGCGGAAAAAGGATGCGCACCGGATCTGAATGATAAAGATCGGCCAGTCGTGTCACACCACCACGCTGAGCAAACCGCACGATGCCTTCCCCATGCACTATGGGTTTAGCTGTAGGTTCAGACCGTAACGTAGCGACGAACATCGTCTTCCACCAAATCGGTTTTAGCGCCACTCATCACCACTTCTCCCCTATCGAGCACGATGATGTCGTCAGCCAGTTCATGAGCAAACTCGAAATACTGCTCGACAAGCAGAACCGCCATATCGCCTCGAGAGGCCAACAGCTTAATCACCCGTTCGATATCCTTGATGATGCTTGGCTGGATACCTTCCGTGGGCTCGTCAAGCACCAGCAAACGGGGCCGCGTCACGAGCGCACGAGCAATAGCGAGCTGTTGCTGTTGACCGCCTGATAGGTCGCCACCACGACGACTCAGCATGTCTTTCAAAACCGGGAACAACTCGAAAATTTCATCCTGAATATGGCGCAGCGCTCGAGGGAGTGGGGCATACCCGGTCTTGAGATTTTCCTCGACAGTGAGCAACGGAAAGATTTCACGTCCCTGAGGCACAAAAGCGATACCGCGCGCCGCTCGCTCATGAGTCGGCATGGAAGTGATCTTGCCGTCTTCCCAAGTCACAGTGCCTGACTTGACGGGTGCTTGACCTGTTACGGCCCGCATAAGGCTTGTCTTGCCCACACCGTTGCGCCCCAAAACACAAGTAACCTTGCCCTTTTCGGCCTTCAGGTTGACGGACTTAAGAGCTTGGCTCGCGCCGTAATAAAGATCGATATTTTCAGCATTGAGCATCGTGCTTACCGCCCTAAATACACTTCGATAACCCGCTCGTCTTTTTGAACGGTTTCCAAGGGGCCTTCGGCCAGAACGGACCCTTCATGGAGGACCGTGACTTTGCATTCCAGCGCCTTGATGAATTCCATGTCGTGTTCAACCACCACGACCGAATGGGTTTTAGCGATTTCCTTAAGCAGTTCCGCTGTCTGGGCGGTTTCCGCATCGGTCATTCCAGCGGCTGGTTCATCAACCAACAGCAATTGCGGGTCCTGCATCAGCAGCATTCCGATCTCGAGCCACTGCTTCTGACCATGCGACAGATCACCAGCAATGCGATGTCGCGACTCTGATAACGCAATCGTATCAAGCACCCGCTCGATCTCATCAAACTGCTCCTGGCTCAGTTTGAAAAACAAGCTTTCAAAAATTCCACGTTTCCCCTTCAGGGCAAGCTCGAGATTTTCAAAAACCGTTTGGCTCTCAAACACGGTAGGTTTCTGAAACTTACGGCCGATGCCCAGGTTCGCCGTATTGGCCTCATCGCTCCTGGTCAGGTCCACGTCACCCTTGAAAAAAACCTGTCCCGTATCGGGCCGAGTCTTTCCTGTAATGATATCCATCATCGTGGTCTTTCCCGCCCCATTGGGCCCTATGATGGCGCGTAGTTCTCCCTCTTTGACATAGAAGGAAAGATCATTGATCGCCTTGAAACCATCAAAAGCCACCGAAACACCATTGAGGTAGAGGATCGAAGCCGGTTCCTTGGGCTTGCCGATCTTGGTGGTGAATGCATTTTCCAAACTCATGGCCTGTCTCCCCTATTCCGCCCCTGCCGTTTGAGGGCTCACTGTGTGATCATTCTTGCCGAGCCGTTTTTTGATGCCGCCAAACGAAGGAATGGTGCCGACGATCCCCTTCGGCATAAACAGAGTGACAACAATGAACAGCGCACCCAAAACGTAGAGCCAAGCTTCTGGTAGAGCGCCTGTGAAATAGGTCTTGCCGAAGTTGACGAGGATTGCGCCAAGGACAGCGCCATAAAGCGAACCACGCCCGCCGACGGCAACCCAGATGACAATTTCAATAGACACCGCCGGAGCAAACTCCGACGGGTTGATGATGCCAACCTGGGGCACATAGAGCGCTCCCGCCACACCGGCAAGCATGGCTGAGACGGTAAAGACGAACAGCTTATAGTATTCGACGCGGTAGCCGGTGAACCGGGTACGGCTTTCGGCATCCCGAATAGCGATCAAAACCCGTCCCAGTCTTGAAGAAACGATAAAGCGGCAGGTGATATATCCGATCCCAAGCGCGATGACCGAGGCGACGAATAACCCGATGCGGGTTTCATCGGCTTGCAGGTTAAAGCCGAGCAAGTCCTTAAAATCGGTCAGCCCATTGTTGCCGCCAAACCCCATATCGTTGCGGAAGAAAGCGAGCAACAGGGCATAGGTCATTGCCTGGGTGATAATCGAGAGATAGACGCCGGTAACGCGGGATCGGAAAGCAAACCAGCCGAAGACAAAGGCCAACAGGCCGGGCACAAGCAACACCATCAACATGGCGAAGGGAAAAGCATCAAAACCATACCAGTACCAAGGCAGTTCCTTCCAGTTTAGGAAGACCATGAAATCAGGCAACTCTGGGTGACCATAAACACCCCGATCACCGATCTGGCGCATCAGGTACATTCCCATCGCGTAGCCGCCGAGCGCAAAAAAAGCGCCGTGGCCGAGCGACAGGATGCCACAGTATCCCCAGATAAGATCGACCGACAGGGCAAGCAAAGCGAAACTCAGGTACTTGCCCAGCAGACTGACCACGTAGGTCGGCACATGGAAGGCGCTTTCAGGCGGCATGATCATATTGAGAACAGGCACGCCGACGCCCGCAACAACCAACGAGACTAAAAGTATCAAACCGCCGCGATCCCCAAGAATGAACAGGAGGCCGGGATATTTCTGATTCGGCATGGCTTAGGCCTCCACGGCGCGACCTTTAAGGGCAAAGAGGCCCCGTGGTCTTTTTTGGATGAACAGAATAATGGCAACCAGTACGAGGATTTTGGCGAGCACCGCACCCGATACCGGCTCAAGGAACTTGTTGACTATGCCAAGACTGAAGGCGCCGACCAACGTACCCCAAAGGTTGCCTACGCCGCCGAACACCACGACCATAAAACTATCTATGATGTAGGCTTGGCCCAGGTTGGGGCTAACATTGTCAATCTGCGATAAAGCAACACCCGCCACACCGGCGACACCCGAGCCGAGCCCGAATGTCAGAGCATCCACAGCACCCGTCTTAATACCCATGGACCCGGCCATTCGGCGGTTCTGAGTCACTGCGCGCATCTGGAGCCCAAACGCGGTTTTGCGCAGGATCAGTGCGATAATAGCCAGCACAATAAGACTAAATACGATTATGGTGATGCGGTTATAGGTCAGCACCAGTCCAGAAGTAGTTTCAATCGCACCACTCATCCAGGAAGGCGCACCCACTTCGCGGTTGGTCGGCCCGAAAATAGTCCGCACAGCCTGCTGCAAAATGAGGCTAAGCCCCCAGGTAGCAAGCAGAGTTTCTAAAGGACGGCCGTAAAGGAAGCGAATGATACCGCGTTCTATGGCAATGCCCACACAACCTGAAACCATGAATGCAGCAGGCACTGCAACAAACAGGGAATAATCGAAAGCTCCCGGCATGTAAGCTCTAAAGGCTTCCTGAATCATATAAGTCGTATAGGCGCCAAGCATAACCAACTCACCATGAGCCATATTGATAACGCCCATGACACCAAAGGTGATCGCGAGACCGACGGCTGCAAGCAATAGCACCGACCCAAGGCTAATGCCTTGAAACACACTGCCGACTAGGTTCCATAACGCCAGTCTGTCCTCTATATCAGAAAGCGCCTTGGAAGCGCTTGCACGAACCTCCGGAGCGTTGCTTTCATCTTGAGCGGCCTGCCCCAAAAGCGAGCGAACATCTTGTGTTGAATTGCCCGAAAGTGACTCGATAGCCCGCAAAATAACCTCGGCTTCTTTCGAGGTTTTAATTTGGATTGCGGCAAGCGCCAATTCCATGCGAGCCCTGGCATTGGCGTCGGTTTCACGCTTCAAGGCTTGTTCCAAAAGGGGGGCCATATCTTTTGAAGCGCTTTTAAATACCGCATCGGCGGCGTTCGCCCGTTTTTCAGGGTCGGGGCTCAAAAGCGTTAGCGACCCGAGCGTCGATTTTAGAACGCCGCGCAGACGGTTATTAATTCGCACCTTCTTGAGCGCCGTCTTTGGCGCCTCCCCCAAAGATGCTCCAGTAACAGGGTCGCTCAGTAAATAGACGCTTCCCTGCTTAACTCCAATAACCAGAGATTTATCAGCCTTGATGATGAACAAATCGCCGTTTAGCAACGCCTGCAGAACCGGCACGGCCTTTTCACCGTTATTTGCCGCCAAGTTGCGAGTTGCCTTGATTTTTGCGCTGTAGCTTTTTGCATTTAACGCCGCCACGTCTTCAGGAAAGCCGGCAAAAACGGGAGAGCTTAAGGCCAGAATAATTGCTGGCACGACGAAAACGGCGAGTAGATATCGACTGATATATAGCTTTGAAAATTGAAAAATCATGATCATTTAACGCCGGGCAAATTCAAGGGAGTTTTTTTGTCGCTAGGGGGTGCGGGACGCCGCCAAAAGCGGCGTCCCTGGTAAACACAACCCCGTTGCCTACATGGTCGGCGCGCCGAATTTTGGCTTTTCACAGTTGCCGCAGACCCAGGGGTAGGTCCAGTCGGCGGTCAGCTTGGCACTCTCCGGTATAAAGTCGGACCAAGCATCCCCAACAACCAAGCCATCGGTCTGCCAGACGGTATCAAACTGGCCGTCTTCCTGAATTTCACCAATCAGCACCGGCTTTGAGAGGTGGTGGTTGACGTTCATCGTCGCGACGCCACCGGTCAGGTTCTTGACCTTTTGACCGTACATCGCCTGACGGACTGCATTGACGTCGGTGCTACCAGCCTGTTGAACCGCCTGCACCCACATCTTGAAGCCAATGTAATGGGCTTCCATCGGATCATTGGAAACGCGTTTTTTGTCCTTGGTGAACGCCTGCCATTTTTTGATGAAAGCGGCATTCTCAGGAGAATCAACGCTCATGAAATAGTTCCAGGCAGCCAAGTGGCCAACCAGAGGGCCTGTGTCGAGGCCGGCCAGTTCTTCTTCACCAACGGAGAATGCAACAACGGGAATGTCTTCAGCCTTAATGCCCTGGTTCCCGAGTTCTTTGTAGAATGGCACATTGGCGTCACCATTGATGGTGGAGACCACGGCAGTCTTCTTACCGGCCGAAGCGAATTTTTTTACGTCAGCGACGATGGTCTGCCAGTCGGAATGACCGAAGGGTGTATAGTTTTCCATAATGTCCGCGTCCTTAATACCTTTGGAATGCAGGAAAGCGCGGAGAATTTTGTTGGTGGTACGGGGATAGACGTAGTCGGTCCCTAGCAAAACAAAACGTTCGGCTGCACCGCCGTCTTCGCTCATCAAATACTCAACCGCCGGAATGGCTTGCTGGTTCGGGGCAGCGCCCGTGTAGAAAACGTTACGTGAGCTTTCCTCACCTTCATACTGAACCGGATAGAACAGAAGCCCGTTCAGTTCCTCATAAACCGGCAAAACGGATTTACGGGACACGGATGTCCAGCAACCAAAGGTCGCGGCCACTTTCTCTTTTTCAATAAGCTCACGCGCCTTTTCGGCAAACAGCGGCCAATTTGAAGCCGGGTCGACAACAACAGCTTCAAGTTTTTTACCGAGAAGACCACCCTTCTTGTTCTGCTCATCAATGAGCATGAGCATGGTATCCTTCAGTGTCGTTTCACTGATTGCCATGGTTCCGGAAAGAGAATGGAGAACGCCGACCTTGATCGTTTCGGCTGCTTGGGCCAAGCCTGCTGCGGTAACACTAACCGCAATCGCGCCAGCGCCTGCAATTGCACGCAGAGTTTTCTTCATATGTTTACTCCTCGAGGGGTTGTTGTTGCACTCCCCCTCTATGGCAATCACCGTGCCAGACTCTTCAACAAGCAACAAAACAACGCTTAGTATATTGTTTTATAATGATTTTATTAATAATTGGCCTTTCAAAACAATCTCACTCATTCACTATCCACCACAATTTATGCCTATTTATTTGGCACAAATTGATTTCGATTATTTTTTGTGCGTATAATTTTTGAGCAAAACCGTTGGCAAGCACCTTGGCAGCCCTGCAACCATCTTTACTTGCATTGCTTGGTCGCATTTAAACGTCGTGCCGATAATTGCTGTTTTTTTAACAGCCAAAAGCCTTTCCCATACATGAAATGGCGGAACTGGTTTTCTTAAACCATCTGTCGCTCTGCAAGGCGGGCGAAGGGGCCTGACGCTATGATCAGTTCTTGATAGGTGCCAGTCTCTACGATCCGTCCGTTCTCTAGGACACTGGTCCGATCAGGTTGCTGTCTTTGATCATATTTTGGCAGCCTGCGAAAGCACGGGCGGGCGAATAATGTCTATCCACAGTCGCCGCGCAGCTTCAGCTGTACTCGATCGCCTTGCTGAAACAACGAATGCAGGGACGCCGATCTTGCATTGGTTTACGGGTACTCAACGTCAACTTGAGCGCGCTATTGATCTGGGGTGCTGGTTCAGCGTTGGCCCGGCAATGCTTAAGGAGCGAAAATGGCCGATCGTTAGCAAAGAAGATGCCTCGGGATCGATTGCTCACAGAATCTGACGGGCCCTTTGCACAAGTTGATGCTAGTCCATTGTTACCGAGGGAAAGTGACTTGGCTGTAGGGACATAGTCCCAGTTATGGTCATTGCCAACATGAACAGCTAGCAAGTAACCTCCGGCGTTTAGTGTCCAATTCATCAGGCGACACAATGATATCGAAACATCACCCCCACCCAAGCGGCAGCCCCAAGGTAGCCCTGGACGCAAAAACGGCTTAGTCTTTTTGGGCTAAGCCGTTAGTTTATTAGGTTGCGGGGAAGGGGCTCCGTTATGGTTGGCAACGCCCGGCATGAGGATTGGAAAGCCGTTTGCAATGTGATCTGAAAGAAAACCTATGTCGTGGATTTTCGCCATCCAACGGCCGGTGATCGGTTTATTTTGCCCTGTATTCCATTTATCGTTGCGGATCATGGATAATCTGACCTCGACCAACCATTTTTTGATTGCGCTGGTGCGTGTGGCCGATGCTCACGGCCTCGACACCGCAGCTCTATTGTCCGAGGCGGAAATCGACAGGGGGTTTATCAGTGAGCCGGGTTTGAGGGTCAATACGCGGAAACTGGCTCTTTTCGTCCGGTTGCTCTCAAGCGTCATGCGGGACGAAACGCTGGGCCAGTGCGAATACCCAAACCGGCCTGGCACCTTTTTTACGCTCGGTGAATTGGCAATCCATCAGCCCAATCTCTATAAGGCCATCCAACGGGGGTTGCGGTTCGATCATCAGGTCAGCGACGGCTACCGGCTTGACCTGACCATTGAGGACGACACGGCGACTCTGGAAATTCATCAGCCGCGCCTTGACCTCGATCCTTACCATCTGCTGACCGATTTAATCATGCTGTCCTGGCATCGCCTTTGTTCCTGGCTGATCGGCGACAATATCGTCCTGGCGAAAGCAACCTTCGCCTATCCGCCTCCGCCGCATGTGGACGAATACCGGTTTCTGTTTCCATGCCCCCGTGAGTTTGAAAGCGCCGTGAGCGGGTTTAGTTTTCACGCCTCCTACCTCAAAAAGCCGGTCGTCCAGACCGAGCCGACCTTAAAGGCTTTTATGCGCCAATGCCCCTTCAGGCTGTTTGCCCGACCCGAAAGCGACAACAGCGTATCCTCGCGAGTGCAGGATCTCATGCGACGAAACCTCGAAGAGAGCGAGATTTCATTGAAAAACGTTTCGGCGCAGCTCGGTATGTCGAACCGGACGCTACGGAGAAAGCTTGACCGGGAAGGGACATCGTACCGCGCCTTAAAAGATGCCGTACGGCGGGATATGGCGATCCATTTTCTGACTCATAAGGCCCTATCGGTGGGTGAGACCGCCGAACGCCTTGGATTTTCAGAGCCTGGGGTCTTCGTTCGGGCCTTCAAAAGCTGGTCGGGGGTAACACCAGGCATCTACAAAAAACTTGATCGCAGCCTTTCCCAGTCATCGGAACTGTAATATTATGGCCGTTTTTGCCAATTTTTTGGTCTGATCCCGCCACTGTATTTCACCCTCGGATGTGAAACAGTATTCCCAACAAAAATTAAACACTACAGGGGAGGTTCGCGCTTAACGCGCCGATCCTTCGATTTTTTGACTAACCGTTTGTGCTGGGTCTCCGGTCCGGGAGAGCTGGGTTTCCCTGCACGTCTAACAAGGAATGACAACGTGTCGTATAAAGCGGAAATCCCTTATGGCGCCTATTGGTCCACCCCCTTCGCCAAATGGCAAGGCAGCCTTTCCCATCTCAATGCAGTTGAATTCGGCGCTTATGTCGCCAAACAGGAGTTGATGAAACGCAAGATTGAAGTGGCCGATTTCGACTATTCGGTTCTCGGCACGTCCATTCCCCAGAAACACTCCTTCTACGGAGCCCCCTGGCTGGCCGGGATGGTCGGTGCCAAGAATGCCGCCGGCCCGATGATCTATCAAGCCTGCGCAACCGGCGCCCGCACTCTCTTGGCAGCCGCCCAGGAAATTGAAAGCGGCATGGCCGAGAAGGCCTTGGTCGTCAACACCGACCGGACCTCCAACGGTCCACACCTCACCTACCCCAACCCGACGGGACCGGGCGGCACGCCCGACCATGAGAACTGGGTGTTGGATAACTTCTCCTGTGATCCCCTGGGCCGTAATTCCATGCTCGATACGGCAGAAAATGTCGCCAAGAAGCACAGCGTCACCACCGAACGACAGCATGAAGTGGTCTTGATGCGGTGCGAACAGTACAAGGCCGCTTGCGCCGACGACCACGCTTTCCAAAAGCGCTATATGACCCTGCCGTTCGACGTGCCCAACGCCCGTTATAAGAAAACCATCAAAACCCTCAACGGCGATGAAGGCGTGACGCTTTCAACCGCCGAAGGCCTGGCTGGCTTGCGGCCCGTCATGCCAGAAGGGAGCGTCACCTTCGGTGGCCAGACCTACCCGGCTGATGGTAACGCCGGTCTTGTCGTCACGACGGCTGAGCGGGCACGTGAGATGAGTGCCGACCCCGATATTCAGGTGCAAATTCTTGGTTTCGGCATGGCCCGCACCGAGCAAGCCTTTATGCCCGAAGCAACAATCCCGGCGGCCAAACAGGCCCTGGAAAACGCCGGAGTGGACTTCAGCCAGATCAATGCCATCACCTCGCACAACCCCTTCGCCGTCAACGATATCGTGTTTGCAAAAGAGATGGGCTGGGACGTTGCCAAGATGAACAACTACGGCTGTTCTCTGATCTGGGGCCATCCCCAGGGGCCGACCGGAACGCGCTCAATCATCGAACTGATCGAGGAGCTTGCCATGCGTGGCGGCGGTTACGGCCTGTTTGAAGGCTGCGCTGCGGGCGATACCGCCATGGCGGTCGTCATCAAGGTCGATAAACGGTAAGGCGGGGAACAAGCCAATGACCAGCAAAACATTTTCCGAGATCACCAACGTCGCCGTTGTCGGGGCCGGGACCATGGGGGCAGCCATCGCCCAGCACTTCATGCTCAAGGGCCTCTCCGTCACTTTGCTCGATCTCAGCCAAGACAGCCTCATAAAAGGCCGGGCTAGCATCGACGATTCGCTTTCCGAAGCCGTTGAACGCCATATCCTCAAAGAGGAAAAAAAGAATGCTCTGCTCGATTGCCTGACGCTGACCACCGATTACGCTGACCTGTCAGATTGCCAGTTTGTTGTCGAGGCAGTGTTTGAGGATTTTTGGGTCAAACAGAAGGTTTTCAAGGCGGTTGAGGCCGTTGTGGCGCCAGACTGTATCATCGCTTCGAACACCTCGTCTTTCTCGATTACCGAACTGGGTTCGGCGCTTAAAGATCAAAGCCGTTTCGTCGGCGTACATTATTTTTATCACGCTGCGAAAAACAAGCTGGTCGAGGTCATCCCCGGGGCTTCGACCGATGAAGCGCAGGTGACCCGTCTGGTCGACTTCTATTACGCTCACGACAAAGCGCCCATCGTGGTCGCCGACAAGCATGGCTTCGCCGTCAACCGTTTCTTCGTACCCTGGCTGATTGAGGCGACTCGCCTGCTCGAAGAAGGCTTGGGAAGCATTGCTTTCATTGATCGCATTGCAGTCAGAAATTTCAAAGTCGGCATGGGGCCCTTCGCCCTGATGAACGCCACCGGCGTACCCATTGCACTCCATGCGGCCAATACGCTGGCCGAAGCCTTCGGTCCCATGTATGCGCCTCCGGCCATCCTCGCCGCGCAAGTTGAAAAAGGCGAGGACTGGGACTGCGGGTCTGAAGATTGTCTCAATGGCGGTGCCAACAATGAAGACGAGGTAAAGTCCCGTTTGCTCGCCATGTCCCTCGGGGTCGCCTGTCAGATGGTCAGCGAAGAGGTTTGCTCGGTTACCGATGCCGATCTAGGAGCCCGGTTGGGCTTGCGCTGGCCCTTGGGCCCATTTGAATTGATTAACGAAATTGGCATTGAATTTATGGAGCAAGCCGTCGCCAAGGCTTTCGGCGCTTGGGGCGAGCCTCTTCCGGCGATCTTTAAAACCGTCAATCCGGTTAAAGGGTTTAATGTGGAGCACGTCAAGGCCCATGTGGTCGGCGATACGGGGGTCATCGAGTTCAACCGCCCGGACGCGATGAATGCGCTTAATGAAAACGTCGTCGATCAATTGGCCATTGCCTTCGATGGCCTTAACATCAATCCGGCGCTCAACAAAATCGTCTTCTTCGGACGTGGGAAGGCCTTCGTAGCGGGGGCGGACATCAAGTTTTTCGTCGATAACATCAACGGTAAAGACCTGGACCGGACATACAAGTTCACCGTTGAGGGCCAGGAACTGCTATCCCGCATTTCAGCGTCGGACAAAACCACAGTCGCATTTCTCGATGGTATGGCCTTGGGTGGTGGGCTCGAGTTGGCGCTTGCCTGCGATCACCGGATCGGCACTAAGAAACTAGTCGCCGCCTTCCCTGAAACGGGGATCGGGATTTATCCAGGCCTGGGCGGCACCCAACGCACGACCCGACTTTTGGGCAAGGGGTTAAGCAAATACCTCGTCGCTACGGGGGCTTTCGTCAACGCCGACCAGGCGCTTCAGTATGGCTTGGTGGATAGTCTCGTAGACAGTCAAACAGGCCTTGAGGAAATCGCAGCCCTATCGCCGACTGGTTCGCCTCAGAAAACACTGGATGAAGCGGCGGAAATCTTCGTCGATTTTTCCGGTGATGCGTACGACCCCGCCGTTGCCGCCTATAGCAAAGTCTTGAAAAAGAAAGCCCCCGTCGCACTGAAGAAATCCATGCAGTTGATCGACGATGGGGCCGATCTGGACCTTCCCTCGGCTCTTAAACTCGAACTGGACGGTCTTTTCGACATCTTCTCGACCAAAGATGCGCTCGACGGCTTGAGTAGCGTGATCGAGCGCAGAAAACCTGCGTTTACAGGGGAGTAATCAAAATGAGCCGACCTCTCGCACCCATCAACTTCGCAACACCTTCGGTCAGTAAAACGCCGGTGCCGGGGGGCGGCTTTATCCTCAAGTCCAATACCGCGCTCAACGACTATCCAAATAATATTTGCGATCACTTGGTTTCCTGGGCGGAAAAGGCTCCGGACCGGGTGTTCCTGGCCGATCGGTTTAGTGAGGACCGGCAATGGCGGAAGGTCACGTTCAACCAAGCTCTGGACCGGGTGAGAGGTTTAGCTCAGGCCTTGCTTGAGTTGGGCGTGAGTGTCGAAGCGCCTCTTGCCATTCTGTCCGACAATAGCATCGAGAACGGCCTTTTGCAGTTGGCTGCCATGTATGCGGGGGTTCCGGTGGTGCCCATTTCACCGGCCTACTCCCTGATGTCTCAAGATCATGCCAAGCTCAAGCACATCTTCGGGCAGATCAAACCGAAGATCGTTTTCGTTCAGGATGGCGCTTTGTTCGAGCGCGCCCTCAACTCGGTCGCGACCGATCCGGGCCGGATCATTGCCGCACGGAATGCACCTGAAGGGGCGCTTTCTTTTGAAAGTCTGCTTTCGACATCTCCCACAGATAAGGTCGAAGCGGCTTTTGCGGCGACCGGCCCGGATACGGTCGCCAAAATTCTCTACACCTCCGGTTCGACCGGACTGCCTAAGGGCGTAATCAATCCCCAGCGGATGCTTTGCGCCAACCAGGAAATGGTTGCCCAAGTCTGGCCTTTCGTCGAAGAGGAGCCGCCGGTGATCGTCGATTGGCTGCCCTGGAATCATACCTTCGGCGGCAATCACAACTTCAACATGATGCTGCGCAACGGCGGCTCGCTTTATGTGGACGACGGCAAACCCGCACCGGGCCTGATCGATAAAACCATCGAAAATTTCAAATCCGTCTCGCCGACAATGAGTTTCAACGTGCCGCGTGGCTATGAGATGCTTCTTCCGGCGTTTGAAGAATCGGAAGAACTGCGCAAAACCTTCTTTAAAAAGCTCAAGCTGATTTTTTATGCCGCAGCCGCGCTACCGCAAAACATATGGAAAAAATATGAGGAGCTTTCCCTCAAAACGCGGGGCGAACTGGTAACAATGGCAGCTTCCTGGGGATCAACGGAAACCGGGCCGCTAGCGACGGCGGTGCATTTCCGTATCGACCGAGCCGGAGTGATCGGCAACCCGGTTCCGGGGACCGAAATCAAGATGGTGCCGAGCGGCTCGAAGCTTGAGATGCGGGTCAAGGGGCCGAGCGTTACCCCTGGCTACTTCAACGATCCGGTCAAGACCGCGGAAGCCTTCGACGAAGACGGCTTTTATCGGATTGGTGATGCCGGACGACTGGCTGACCCCGACGATCCGACCAAGGGCATCATCTTTGATGGCCGCACGGCGGAAGATTTCAAGCTGACCTCGGGCACTTGGGTGGCCGTTGGGGCCTTACGGGTTCAGGTGATCTCCACCGTGCCCTCGGTTATTCAGGACGCGGTGATTGCAGGTCACGACCGCGACGACATCGGCATCCTGGTTTTCCCCAACGAAGCGGGAATCAGAAAGCTTTGCAACGACAAGGAAGCCCCGTTGGCTCAATTAATTGGCCGTAATGAGGTTCAGATGGCGCTTAAAGAAGGATTGGCGAAGCATAACACCGATCATCCGGCCAGCAGCACGCGGATTCGTTCGGCGCTGATTTTGGACGAACCACCGTCCATCGACGCCAACGAGATTACCGACAAGGGATACATCAACCAACGGGCCGTGCTTGAAAGGCGCGCGGATCTCGTTGAACGCCTGTTCAATCAGGGAGAAGACTGCCTTTTGGTGGGCGCCGCCTAAAAAGGCGTTCCCTCGGACAAACAAACGATAAACGGTTTAGACAAGGAGACTTTAACGTGATGATGAGACGCATATTTGTGCTGCCTCTCCTGGTAATGGGGCTCGCCTTTGCCCTGGCCTCCAATGTCCAGGCGGAGCAGGTTAATCTCAAACTCCACCACTTCCTGCCGCCTCAAGGGGATATCCCCAAGAAGTTCTTCGAGCCCTGGGCCCAGAAGATCGCTAAGGAGTCCGGTGGCCGGATCAATATTCAACTCTTCCCCTCCATGCAATTGGGCGGAAAGCCTCCGGCGCTCTATGACCAGGCCAAGGACGGTTTCGTCGATATTTCCTGGACCCTGACCGGCTATACGCCAGGCCGATTTGCCAAAGCCGAGGTGTTTGAACTGCCGTTTATGGCGACCGATTCGGAAAGTTCATCCAAAGCGGTTTGGGAGTTCTATGAGAAGTATCTCCAGGATGATTTCAAGGATGTGAAAGTTCTGGCCATCCATACTCACAGCCCCGGACTCTTTCATACCAAAAAGCCGATCTCTTCCTTGGAAGACCTGAAAGGTATGAAACTACGCGGCCCGACCCGCTACATTAACGCCCTGTTGAAATCTCTCGGCGCAACCCCCATCGGCATGCCTATTCCGGCAGCGCCCCAGGCTCTTGCCAAGGGCGTCATCGATGGCGTCGTTATTCCCTGGGAAGCCGTTTTACCGTTCAAGATTCAGGAATTGACCACCAACCATACGGGCTTTGAAGGTAATCGCGGCCTCTATACTGCGGTTTTTGTCCTGGCCATGAACAAGGCCAAATATGAAGGCCTTCCGGCCGATCTGAAAAAGGTCATCGATGACAATTCAGGTATGAATATTGTCGGTCAAATGGGGGCCGTGCAGGATGGTGGCGCGGTCACCGGGCTGAGCGTAACTCAGAAGACGAAAAATAGTATTACGGCCATTCCCACCGATAAAGTCGACCTTTGGAAAAAGGCTGCAAACGGCGTTGTCGATCAGTGGATTGCTGATATGAATAAAAGTGGTACTGACGGCAAGGCCCTCTATGAAGCCGCCGTTTCATTGGTAGACAAACACGCTAAGTAGCGATTTGATACGAGGGACGGGTTTGACCTCGTCCCTCGTTTGTCTTTTTCAAGCGGGTCAAAAAGTTGCCCGCGGTGAATAATATCAAACGGGGATGGTCTGTTGAGGGCTTTTAATCGTCTTACCGCCGAGGGTATCGCTCCCCATTGGGAAGCCAGGGCAGCCCATAAAATAGAAGCGCTCGCCAAATTGGTGGCCGTTTTGGGCGGTCTTGTTTTGGTATTTATTGCCTGCATCACCACTGTCAGCATCATCGGACGTGAGTTAATTTTCGCCGGTCTCGGTCCTATCCCTGGCGACTTCGAAATTGTTGAGATGGGATGCGCCTTCGCGATCTTTTGCTTCCTCCCTTGGTGCCAGTTGAAGTCGGGCCATGCGACAGTCGATATTTTTACTAACCCTTTGGGCCCCAGGATCAATACCGCCCTAAATCTCCTTTGGGACGCCGTCATGGGCGTGGCCTCAGTGGTCCTCACTTGGAGACTTTACGTCGGGATGATTGACATGCAGTCCTACGGTGAAACCACCCTGATTTTGCAAATACCCGTCTGGTACGGATACATGGCGGGCCTCACAGTTATGGGGGTTCTGGTCGTTACCTGCGTCTTTTGCATTTGGCGTAGCCTCAATAAACTGCTTACCGCACAGAAGCCTTGCCGGGCAGAAGGAGGGCGATACCGATGACCGGTTTAGCCTTGGCCATCCTCGTCTTTGCCTTAATGCTGCTGTCTATTTTTCTTCGTATGCCTATAGGGCTTGCCATGCTGACAGCTGGTGCGCTCGGCACTTGGTATGTGAGCGGCACTTGGGTTCCCATACTCGCCACGTTGAAATCGACCACTTACGGGACATTCTCCAGCTATTCCCTTTCCGTGGTTCCACTATTTTTGCTGATGGGACAGTTCGCTACCAAGGGCGGCATGTCGGAAGCCCTGTTCAAAGCGGCATCGGCCTTTCTTGGCCACCGCCGCGGCGGGATCGCCATTGCTGCCGTTGGGGCTTGTGCGGGGTTCGGTGCGATTTGCGGATCGTCCCTCGCCACCGCGGCGACCATGGCTAATGTGGCCCTGCCGGAAATGCGCAAACACAAATATTCGGGTGAGCTGGCGGCGGGATGCCTAGCCGCCGGGGGAACGCTGGGCATCCTGATTCCGCCCTCGGTCATTTTGGTGATCTATGCGGTGCTGACCGAACAGAATATTCTCAAAATGTTTACCGCTGCCATCGTCCCCGGAATTTTGGCTGCTGCCGGATATATGTTGACCATCGCCATCTACGTCCGTCTCAAGCCCGACGCCGCTCCGAAACTCGACCGGGTGGATCGATACGAGCGGTTTCAGACGATCCTCCGCATCTGGCCGGTCGTCGCCATTTTCGGCTTAGTAATCGGCGGCATTTATTTTGGGCTTTTCACGCCGACCGAAGGAGCCGCCGTGGGTGCGCTCGGCGTCGGCTTCCTCGCCTGGAAGGCAGGCAACCTCGGTTGGGTCGAGTTGAAAGATTGCCTACTCTCGACCGCCGTTTCCTCTGCGATGATTTTTTTCATCATTCTGGGCGCTGCTCTGTTCAACACCTTCCTGGCCTTTACCCAAACCCCCATGCTGGCCGCCGACTGGGTCGCCTCCCTCCAGATCAGCCCTTGGCTTGTGTTGGCCGTAATGCTGGCTTCTTATCTTCTGATGGGATGCATCATGGATTCGGTTTCCATGATCCTGCTCACCGTCCCCGTATTCTTCCCGATTATCACAGGCCTCGATTTCGGTTTAAGTCCGGAAGAGACGGCGATCTGGTTTGGCATTTTGGTCCTTATCGTTGTTGAAACGGGGCTGATCACGCCACCGGTCGGGCTCAATATTTTCATCATCCGGACCATCGCCACCGACATCACGTTGAAGCAATGCTACCGTGGCGTGATCCCCTTCATCATGAGCGACACCATCCGAGTCGTTCTGCTTCTCGCTCTGCCCGTACTTACCCTGGGGCTTAATCGATTGATTTTCTAAAGTTACCCTATGCTTACCCGGCTTGGTTTTGACCAGACCTCTCCAGAATCACAAAGCCCGCTAGACTGTTGATCTAGAGCCTTTCCGATTTATTCTGGTGCATATCCATCTGCGGAGAAGAAGTTTCTGCATTCTTCAGGTTTGAACGTGTTGCAGATTTTCCCTGCGGCTTTCCAAAGGTCGTCGATCGTTCGGGGTTTGAGGCGTTTCATGTGAGCCTTGAATTTCGAGAATGCCAGTTCAATGGGGTTGAGATCAGGCGAATACGGCTCTCAAAGAAGCGGTGGAATTCGCCAAAAGCGAACAGACCGAAGCGCTTATCGAGTTCACCCTGGCAGGAATGGCCGGAGAAGCAGCCCCTGCGATCCTAGCGCGGATCGTGGCGGCGGCGAGGGTGGCGAAGACGGCCCAAAATACGATGAAAACCTTTGGGGTCAGCAAGGAATGGGTTAAAGCTGATGGTACACTGAGGTGGCCTACGAATGATGGATTTGAGGGTTTAGCAACACTCCGCCAGTTAAAACCAGGAGAAATCGTGGATAGATTTGGCTCGCCGGAGCAAGGGCAATTTATGTCTCCAATCGGCACATCTTTTGAGGCACGAGCCTTACCTCCTACCTCGATTGACCGGACGTATTACCAGTATAAAGTACTCAAACCCCTTCCTGTGCAAGAAGGCAAAGTTGCTAGCTGGTTTGATCAACCGGGTGGTGGCACACAATATAAAGTTGATGATGATTTTGATATTCAGCAATTAATTGATGATGGATATCTGGAAGAGGTAAAGTAATGCTAGATAAAGAAAAGCATCTTGCGCAGTCATTAAAGCTACTTAGATTTGCCTTAGAACAAAAAGGCATTAGCACTCAAGAATTTAAAATACTTAGGAAGGGTATGCCATACGATGGGCATGAGATAACTTGTCTCCAGGAGATGGAAAATGGAGCCTGGAGGGTATTCGGAGTTGTTCGTGGAAGTGCTACGAGGAAAGCACAGTTCGAGAATTACCGAGACGCAATAGACTTTTTTTATGTCCGTCTTGTTCAAGCAGAAACACCATGGGATTATAGAACTATTTGGGAGGCAAAGACTGGCGAAAGCTTTTGAGTAAAGGCAGACTGTACAGAGATAGTATTCGCCTGACAGTAGCCGCTCCGGCTTGGGGTTAGTTTAGGCTGCTTTTTTCGATTTTTCCTCCTCCTGATCCTTGAATCAAAATTAGAAAATTCCAGCCAGCAATGGTCCAGTTTTAGGGCTTCACGTCACTTCACGTCAGCCTCGGGAAAGCCCCCGAGTTCCGGGGACACCATACTTAATTGCTAATCTAGCTTCAAGTCGGGCGGCGTCACCGGGCTCCTAACCCTCCTCCTCGCCGTCCAGCCGCCTCTTCCTAGATTCCATTTGAAAGCGCACCACTTGGGTTTTTTCGGACCTCGTTTGGCGTTCTGAAGTTGAGGCATTTTCGGGGTCTATTATTGATGGCGCTTACGGCCCTGGCAAGGGCGTGATCTGATGC
>Ga0209475_10001001_pt1 | contig 40893 bp, 35 predicted proteins | sample tdDd471_FD_187128 | JGI IMG/M metagenome (GOLD analysis project Ga0209475, IMG submission 187128) | Marine sediment microbial communities from the Atlantic coast under amendment with organic carbon and nitrate - tdDd47.1 (SPAdes)... | ecosystem: Environmental > Aquatic > Marine > Coastal >... | reverse complement strand
GGTTTGAATGTAATTTGGAATAGCGATACCGGAGTAGAAGCCCATAACAAAGGCAAAGGAAATTCGACTCAGACCACCAAAGCGGGTCGATACTCGCATCAAAAGCGTAATACCAAGCACCAGTGGTACGAGACGCAACCAGCGCACAGGTTCACCGGGATCTGGGAAAAATAGTGGTTTGATAAGCTCTGGCCAGAAAATGTTGAACCAGTAAACACTGGTAACGTATCCTGCTGCAACACCAATGTACAGATGTTCCACCAGCTTAAACAGCACATTATCCTTGTACAAAAAGCTATACATGGAAATGGTAATGGTGGCAGCCACCATAATACCGATACCCGTCCAGTTCCATTCAAGCCTGCCCGCAATAAACAAGGCAATGTTTGCCCCGACAATCACGGTCATCAAAGCTATAAACAACACTCTATCTCTGATTGCTTCTTTATCCATCAACCTCACCTATATGCGACGTTTTCTACGATAGTATTTTTCGAGGAAGAAAACTGTATTGCCAAATATCACCAACAATGCCAATAGCACATGAACCGCAGACTGCGGCCTCATACCCACCAAGGCTCTGTCCGGTTTGTTTATCAGCGTTTCATATTCCGCAGCACCTGCTAAACCACCAAGCAAACCTTTTATCTGCCCGGTTTGCAAAAACGGAAAAACATCCGGTGCGATAACACCCGTGACACCTGTACCAAGTGAAAAGCGATATTTTTCACGACCGAAGATCATCCACATTTCCCAGGCCGCATTGGATGCAATAGAAAGCACATAGCCAAAATCCGAGAGGGAATTGATAGATTCGGTTACTGGGTAGGTGCGAACATCCACACCTTTAAAATCGTAGGGGAAGGCATCGTAAAAATCCTGACCCATATTGATTATCAGTGTGGCGAAACCTGCCTTGTAGCCCAGATAGACAAAATCCTCGCCGTATTGCTTGCCATATTCTGCGGCAACCTCTTCTAAAACATTCTGCCCCAGATTCTGACCATGCGGGTTATGGGTCATACCGACAATTTTCACATTGCGGGAAAATGCATGACGCAGAACAGCTCTGCTCATTGGTTCCAATTCCGGCTTACCCGAAGGATCATAATCCATTGATAAAAGCAGGGTTGCATCTTCATTGGCCAGCCGTTCAATTTCGTCGTAAACAACTATGACATGATGCTTTGGGTGGCTTGGCAAATCAAACTCAAACACTCTGGCACCAACTGCGGCAATAAGCACAAACAGGAAAATCCAGCGACGATCCAGATCAAGCAATTTCTGTAAGGTTTCAACTTTCATTATTCACCTCCCAGATATGCCCGCTCGACACCGAAAATAATTCTTAACGAAGTGGCCACAACACCTAGGGCTACACCTAGAAAGATTCCTCTTTTAACTGCCGCATTGGGAATTTCCATAAGCCAGGTTGAAAGCTCAGGCAATCTAGGTGAAATAATATCGCCCACCGGAACCTGTCCCACCATAACAATCAGGGCTGCAACCAAAAGCAGGGCAGCAGTAGTGGTTCTGGCTCTGAAAGTCCTGTAAGCTGCACTGGCAATAAAGAAAGCCAGCACCGAAAACATCGTTGCACCGGCCGGTTTGAAAATGTAATCGTATATCCAGTTCAGCATACCGTGACTGGTTCGAGGAGCAAACAGGCCGTTGCCTTCATTGTACATGCCAATAATGAAGGTAACCAAAAACCCGACCCATAATACGATGGAGAAACCAAAGCCTTTGTCTTTGCGCTCAATACGCTTGTAGTGCATGCGTAAAAGGGAATACATACCAAGCAAGAGAGCAAAAGCGGCCAAAAGTCTGTCCCAGCCAACCAGCTCGGTGTACATGTTTTCAAAACTCTGATGAGGTACATAACCTATTACAATACCGATAATGCCGAAAATAAAGGCTATCATCAAAGGTAATTGACGTTTTAAAAATACCATAGAAAACTCCTTAGAAAGACTTGGTCCAGTGCAGAAGCCAGTTGATACCGAAGGTGCTTAAAACTACGCCGGCAGTCATAAATGCAATCAGAATACCTTTGGTAATATCCTGCGCCTTCAAACTGGCCAGAAGTTTCGGCTCTCGTGACATATAGGCCGATGCTGCATAGAGTTCTTCACCCATCAATGTATAATCACAGGTTGTAATGAAAAACGGCAGTTGGGTATAGCTGTCAGTTCCGGCTATCTGAATAGCTCCAATATGCGAGCCGGTTTCGGTCAGTAGAAGAGCTTCTGCATAATAATAACCAAAGAAAAAGTTAGAGGCAGGTTTCTCCCTCAAAAACATTCCCTCAACTCCGGTGGCATACGAGAACTGATCCTGTGAAACGTAAAATACGTTGTCTTCATTATATAAATCAGGTCTGCCGGCTCTGAGGTATGATTCCTTGACTGTTTCCTGACTCACAGCCAGAACAACCGGATCACGGTTAGTTACTTTAAACTCAGTTCCATACTCGGCAACTTTTTCGGCAATTTTGCCAAGAATGTTTATTGCCGCAACTGTAGAGATAGTGGAAATAGCAGCCAGACCATGGACAAAGAAAATCGGTTTTCCCATTTCAGTGGCGCGACCGATAGCCTCGTCTACCGCTTCCAGACCGGCAATACGTCTGACAAAGATCTGCTCCGGATTTTTTCTGGCACGATTGGTGTAGTATAGAATAAGCCCTGCCAATAAAAGCGCAATTACCAGATTGTTAAGACGGTTGGTGTTGAACCAGTTTCCTTCTGGTCTTGCAACAACTTCACCTGAGGCAACTTCCTGACCGTTTTGTAATAATCTTACCTGAAACTTGTAATCATAACCGGGTTGCAGCTTAAGTGAGACCGGGGCTTTCCAGTTTTCCAATCTTTTAAGCTGCTGATCCAAGGCTTTTTTCTGATCGCGTAAAAGGGCGAATTTATGCTTGTCTCTGTTTAAAAGATCCAGTTCACGAGTAAGCGCCACACGTTTGGCACCATCAAGTTCACCGCCTGTTAAAGCTGCAATTTTGGCCTCAATCTGCTTTCTGTCAAATACGTATTTATCATACTGGCTTTGAACTTTGCCAATATCCTCATTAATGCTGGTAATTTTTTCTCTGGTTGTCTCTAAAGTGGCCTTGGCTTTTTTCTTCAATTCTTTAATCTGCTTTATTGAAGGAGGGGCGAGGTTCAACTTTATCGCATGGTTTACAACTTCACCATCCAGAAAACCGAAAACCTCTGGATATTGTGTTTGCCACATGTTTTCGGCCTTGAAACCCGCAACCTTGTACCATTTGTCATCAGCATCAGACCATGCGCTAATCTCGTATGACATATCCAAACTTTCATTGTTATGACTGGGCCATAACAATACCACGCTGTTTCCTGCGTCGTTCGGAGTGTCGAGGGACGCTAGCTGCAAGGTGTTCGCAGCATTTGCTACCGAAAACATTGCCGTCAACAAAACCGCCAGCAAAAGTATTCTAATCAGTCTCTTTTTCACCAACAATCTCTCCTTTATCGTATTTCCCATCCATCATTTCTTCAAGTATCCCGATAAATTTCTCTATCGAACCGCGATCTTCCAAAAGGGTGGTAAACCTGTCAAATTCATCTTTTTTCTTAAAAACCATATGTACAAAAGGTCGTATAAAAACAAGAGCTTGAGACCCTACAAAATTTAACGGCTTACAGGTTTCCAGTGCCATAATGGAAGGTTCGGCAAGTTTTCGTTTAACCAGCCAGCTAGCCATTTTCTCTAAAAGTGCAAGATCTTCTGCTGAAAGCTCTAGTCCGCCATCAACCGCGAAGGCGTGCGCAAACCAGTCTTTCATGTGCTGCTTATTTAGTTTCTTCAATTTTCTGAAGGATAAACTCAAATATTTCTTCCTTATTGTTTTTCAGTGGCAAATACTGTCCACGAAAAGCATCCAAAGCAGATTTGTTTAAAAAAGCAGAGAGAAACAAGCCCTTTTCAGCCTTGATAACTCTTTTAAAATCAGACCATTTACGCTTCTTTATCAAAATGCCTTTAACCTGAAGCCCATTTTCATCTATGACATACTCGGTTTTAATGAAGTATGAACTTAAAGACAATAACAAAATTATCAGAGTAAAAACGCCCCAATACATAGCACCCATATATACCCATGCAGCGCAAGCCACTATAAATATTGACAATAATAGCGCAACCGTTTTTAACGGCGGTTCTTCTGCTGCCGGGCGTGAAGTAAATCTAAACATCCCGCCTCCGCAAAATTACGGGTTCTTATAAGCGATTGAAAGGATAACATAAGCCATCGAAGATGCAAATATTTTTAATAGTTCTAATAGTGATGCCTAAAAGGATATGGATTTTTTTGTAGTTTTCAATTATGATACACTTTGTTTCGATTGTGTTCAGCATTTATTAAAGTAATCAAATAACAAAAATCAGCATTGTCCGGCATCGGAGTTCAAATTAACATGCCCTTTTGTGGCAATTGGAGGAAATCAATGACAATCAGGTTTCGCAAAGTGTGGATGGTGCTTGCCATCCTGGCAATCTTCGGCGTGGTATTGTCGGGTTGTCCCAGTGTTGGACAGGATGAACCAAGTGTGTACAACTATGATGACACATCAATATTAATTACCAACCCCGACTGGGGAGTACTACCGTTGGTCAACAACTTCTTAAATCCGGTAAAACAGGCAGAAATACCTGTGATTATTCCTGGTCTTGAAGTTGATACCACCGAGCTTCCCACAACCGTAGCTTTGCCAATAATGGAACCAGCTCAAGGTGAAGAAGAACCGACAGCATATGATCGCGCTCTTGCATTAGGATATCCCGTAGTGGAAGACAGCGACCTTACCAAAGCCTTGCTTGCCGGAATGAACAAACTTGACGGCTTTGTTAAAAATGTTCCGATCCGTATTCCTTTCTCCAAGCAAATGGATATGGAAAGTCTGGTGGTCTATGATGGTACCAATGCAATGGCAATTGAAGAAGCTGACAAAGCAGCCAACTTCTTCTTTCTTGATATCACCGACCCAGAGGACATTGAGGTAATTGAAGACTTTAAACATCCCTTCAACTACGAGATGAATAACACCTATCCCTACTTTTTGACTCTTAGAATGGATGAAGCCGGAGCTTTTCCTAAAGATTATACTCCCGGACACACCTATCTGATCGTTGTAACCGGTGTTGCTGAAGACAGAGCAGTCAAATCCATCGACGGCAAACCCTTTCTACCAGACGGATTTTTCTCCATTTTTGCAGCCTACGATGAAGACGCTTACATCGGAGCAGACGGCAGCATTAAAAACAACCTGCTAGCTCAAGACACCTATGAAAAAACGCTCGCAGCAGTTCAGGAAGCTGAAGGCGGAAGACAAATTACCAACTACGGCTTGAATATCTGGGAAAAGCTGATTGTCGATGATATCGAGAAGCTCAAAGGATCGGTAACTGATGAACAAATGACAGCCCTGGAAAGCAATACACGCACACGCAATGAAGTTATTGCTGCCTTCCATTTCACTACTGCTTCCAATCCTTTCGCAATTTACTTTGACTCAACAGGCATTCTCTTTGGACCAACTGCCAACAGTTTCAAGGTTACCCCGATCAACTATGCAGCCTACAAAACAGCCGATGAAGATGAGACAGAAGTGGTCATCACTAGTGCCAATGCCTGTCTGGATGACGAAATTTCTTTCGGTTTCTCCAAAGAAATTCCCGATATCAAAGCAGATTCAGTAGATGAAAACAGCATTACACTTTTCAAAGTTGAAGATGGCGCACTCTCTGCTCTCTCCTCTACTATAGCTTTCGATGCTGAAACATTAAAGGTTGTTGTAAACCCAGGTGAAGCACTGGAAAAGAACACCACCTATGCAGTAGCAGTCAATAACAAGATCGTTGCCGGTGCAAAAAATCGTCCTGCAATTGACGAAACCTTTTTCGGTATAACCCGTCCCAACACGCCTCTTGTCGACGACACCACCTGGCTCTCACCACATCTGGACAGCAGAGTGGATGTTCTTATTGCTGCATCATTTTTAAACCCCGGCAAAGATGTTTCACTTTTCGAGGTTAATCCAACCGAGGAAACCCTGCAGGATCGCAAAGATGCTAATGCCGATGCAAGCGCAAGCGCATTGAAGGTCTTAAGAGTTCTTGAAGAGATGAGAAAAGTCAACGCTCCTTTCATGCCAAAACTGGTTGAGGAAGGATTTGTCGAGACATTGGAAGATGTAGTTCTTTTCTGGACATTTACTACCGGCGACGGCTGCGAATAGCCTTTAAGCGAGAGGATAAATAACGATGAGCAAAGTAAAAACTATTATTGTAATTATCGCACTGGCTTTGGGCTTTTCGGGAGTGTTTGCCCCGAAAGACGCCTCGGCCAATGCATTCTTTATTCAGGAAATGTCGGGCTCCGGCATGGCACAGGGAGCCGCTGTTGTGGCTGGTGGTGGAAGCCCCGCCTCCATGTTCCAGAATGCTGCCAATCTCTCGGTGCTGGAAGGGCTTCACCTTGAGTTAACCGCCACACTGTATATTCCCGATGCAAAATTCACCAATACCAATGGTGAAGTCACCAATGCAAGTGACAGTGTCCTTACCGTACCTCATTTTTTCGCATCGTACAGAGTTAATGACTGGTTGGCAGTTGGCCTTGGTGTTTTCATGGACTTTGGTCTGGCTGTTGAATGGCCGGACGATTGGGAAGGTGACCATATTGTGCAGTATGGCGGAATGCAATCCTACACCATCAATCCCAATGTTTCATTTGGCCCCTTCAAAGGTTTTTCAGTCGCAGTAGGTTTTGACGCAAAATGGGGTGCCATTGATATTAAGCGCAAAATGACTCTGGGACTTGCACCTCTTGGCCAGGAGAGTGTAACCAACCAACTTCACCTTGGCGGAGATGCCTGGGGGTTTGGTGCAAATGTTGGTCTCATGTATCAACCAGCAGACTGGGTACGAATTGGTGCAGCATATCGCTCCGCAATTAAAATCAGCCTCGATGAAGGAAAAGCAGATTTTAATGTTGTTGACTCCTTTTCACAGAAATTCCCGGATCAGAAATTCTCGGCAAGCATTACATTGCCTCACCTGGTTTCCATGGGCGTACGTTTCTGGCCCCACGAAACTTTTTCCATCGAGTTGGATCTCTGGGTCACCATGTGGTCAAGCTATGACGAACTGGCCTTCAAATTTGACAAAGGACTGGAACTTGGTCCTGATCCAGCAGCCAGAGTCTTTGAACAGTCTGAAGTTAAAAACTTTAACGACTTTATTCAGGTCAGACTTGGTGCTGAGTGGTGGGTACATGAAATAGTGGCCCTGCGTGCAGGTATCATGCTCGATGGTGGTGTTATTCCGGATGAAACACTTGATCCGATGCTGCCCGATAATCACAGAATCAATAGCTGTATTGGTATTGGTATCGACTATAAAGGCTTCACCTTTGATGCAGCCTATATGCTGGTTTACATGCTGGAAAGAGATGTTTCAAACGTAGAGGGCAATCCCCTTCCAGGAAAATATAACTGGATTGTCCACGATGTAACATTGTCCATCGGTTATCATTATGACTTCTTCGCCAAAGATAAGCAGGAACCGGTGGAAGAAATTTAAGCTACTATTTTAAGTAATAAAAAAGATGGGCTCATACGGGCCCATCTTTTTTTATGTAAATTGGGATTATATTATTTCGGGGTATTTTCTTTAGCGACATCTTTCACAGCCTCTTTGTTTTCTGCTTCAAAAGAACATGGAAAAATTACTTCGATAGCGGATATTTTTGTAAAGCGATCCAGTTCAGTTGATGTTTTGGCTGTATCGTTATCAAGATAAAAATTCATATTCATGGCAGGCACAGAAACCACCCATTGACCATTTTCACTTTTAAAATATTCAACATCTTTATAGAGCGCGCGGACATTTAGTAAATTGTCATTAGTTGAAATAGCATGAATCGTTTTGAAAATCGAGTTTCTGGCCAACACGCGAACCAGCTTGCCATTTTTACTCCACAACTCAATCATAGCACTGTTTTCTTTTTTGGTTTTATCGAAGGTGAAACATCTATAGTCCGTATCAACTCCCGTATTGGGACAGCTTCTGATGGCATGATTCTTTATTATATCTTTCTCAGCCATACAAGCAGGAAATCCGCCAAAGCCCTGTGGACCCATGCTATATTTGGGTCCAACCTTTTCTATAGTTTCCAGATCCATCTTCATCGTATCCGCAATGTTTTCAAGATCAACAGCTTTAACGGTTCTGACAGATTTGTCGACATGCTTCGGTGGAGTTATTAACACTTTTTTTACCACCTCTTTTTGTAACGGTTTTTCTTCAGCAGGCTTATCGCTGTTGCAAGAAGAACAGGATACCATTAAAAAGGACAACAGTAATACGCAGCAAATGCAAATGCGTTTCATTAAGACTCCCTGTGATAGTTCTGTTAACTGGCAGGAACCGCTTTTACACTGGCTTTGCCATCTTTTTCAAATACGGTAAAGTTTACAGCACTGCATGAAGTTTTCTTCATGATCCGTTTGGCATTGCCATTCAGATTTGCCAAAAATTTATCCTTGTTGACATTGTGTGTAGGCTGTCCCAAAATACCTCTGAGGTTTATGAAATCATTGTACACAGTCTCAAAGTATTCGCTCTGATCCCTCTTGATTTCAGGGGTCGCCTGCTCTGTTGGCATTTCTACTTTGGCTTCAACTTCAGGTTCCAGAGACATATGTTCAACAATACGTTGCTTGTTAGAAGAGATCGAGCTTGCCTCAGTTTTCATCTGTGGTTGTTCAATAGCTTTTTCCGTGGCAGTTTTTGCGCTGTCCTCAGGGCTGTTACCAATCATCTGTGACAATTCATTCATGACGTATTCCGACTCACGCTTTTCGAGAGCCCGTTTTTCAGCTTCGGTAAACTTACGCTGTGTTGTCGAACTGGATTTGTTGGTTTTCCGGGTATTTTTAATGTTTTCAGTGGCGGAGTTAATTGCATCCGAAATAGACTGTTTTTCGGTCTTTTTCTTTTTGCTACCACTCCTTTTGTGCTCTGCCAACTCTGAAAATGCCAACACCAAAGGCGCAAATTCCTGGGTTGTCTTTTTAACATTAAACTGAGCCTGATATGTTTCGGTCTGCATCATGGTCTTGATAATTTCAGCCTGCTTTGAGGCGCTTTTTTTAAGCCATCTCGAGGCAGCCAATGAGATTGCAAAACCACAGAAGAACAGCAAGAATCCACCACCAAGAATTAGCATGGCAACTTTGTTGTTCAATGGCAACCACATAGGTGGCAGCGTCTTAAAACTTGCCAGACCTGCGTTATAATCTTTTATCCCCTTGCTCAATCTGAAAACTTTCATATATGTCTGGTTGTTATCCAGAGATACAACGCTGCTGAAAGGATTGCTTTCTTCGTAACCATTACCGGAAAGATTATCTAGAGCCTTCGCAAACTGTGGCGACATACCTTGAGCATTGCTGGATACCACTGTTTTTCCTTCCAGAAACACAGCAAAATCCTGCTCCAGATCATTTTGCAATTTGAGTACCATGTTTTGATCCAGATTGTAGAAAGCCACAAAACCACCAATAACTTTTTTTCTGGCTAGATCCACAATTGGTGCACCATAAATTTGTACAATTTGATTGTTAAAAATCTGAACTGTCTCAGTGGAGAGTCCGTTTAAAAGAGCTTTGACCACTGGCAAACCTTTCAGACCATCGCCAAAGCGAGAGCGGTCGGATTGCCTGGCCACAACTTTGCCCTCTGCATTAACAAAAACAAACTGGTTGGCACCAAGCTGAACATTTGCCTTTTCAACAAAAGACCAGCTTTGATTATGTAATCTTCCCAGTGCTTCTTTACCAATCCCATTGCTTTTTTGAAGCATTGGCAATAACGGAGTTTGCCCTGCCATTTTTCTAAGCTTGTGCAATCTTTTTGCAGACTGTACCTTCATCTGGCCAGTTGCCCTTGCCATTGCATCATCCACCGATTGCTCAACCAATTTGTATTGCTGATTGTAGTTCAAATCACTGACCAGCACATATGCTGCAGCTGTAAACAGCGAACACAACAACAACCACGAAAGAATCATTCTCATCTTGAACATAATTATTTTGCCTTATTAACCGCTAGTCAATAACCTTGATTTTAAATAGACCACCACCAGATTTCTTTTTAGTTTTTTTCTCTTTTACAGGAGCCTGCTTTTTCGTTGCTTCCTTTTTGGAAGCCGTTTTCTTTTTCGGTTTTACCTGAACAGCTTTTTTCTTCGCTGCCTTCTTTTTAACTGATGCTTTTTTATTAATCACCCTGGATTTTGGCTGCTTAACTTTTGGACTTGGTACAGGTTGAGTTTTGGGTACAGCTTTAGGCTTCGGAACCTCTATCTGTGGTGCAGCAACAGGCTTATGAACAGGCATGGGTACCACAGATGTACTGGAAGAGTCCACAGCAGAGCCAAGTCGTTTTGCATTTATTGCAACAAGACGTGAACCCTTTACGGAAGCCTTAACCTGGAGGCTAACCTTCTCTTTCTGCCCAAGTTTTAATTCTTCACTTTCTACCCAGCGTCCGGCCCAAACTTTCAGTTTATAGAAATTCTCATCAAGGTTTTTGAAAGCAAAACTTCCATCATTAGCAAGATTGACAAAACGTCCTCGATCCATAACCAGCAAAGTTGATTTTATATTGGAAAATTCCTGAGCCTGTAAAACATACTGACCACCTTGCTGAGGTATGAGGTTACCCTTGCCACCTTTGGACTTTAAAATAACAGTATTTGCAACCTTGCCATTCTGTTTTAGCTCAATAGTTAAATCGTATTGTGTATTGTTTACGAAATTCAGCACAACCCCGGTTCTGATACCATAAACCTGATGTTTGAATTCCAAATCAATTATATCAACCTGAACCTTGTCATTTTCTACTGTGAGGGGCGCATCTACACTCTCAATAGCCACAATGGCCGGATAGTTGTGTTTTTTAGTTTTGTCTACCAGGGGATGCTTGAAAGACCACTCACCACCAATGGTGTTTTCGGGAATATCCTGCATGTTCCAGCTGACTTTACCGCTGAAAGAACCCGCATGCAGAACCCCGCACATCAATAACAAATTCACAACAAACGCCAACACAATGATTTTTTTCACGTTCAGTCCTTTATTGAAATTTACTAATAAAATCGCATAGGTAATTATACTTCCTGTTTATTGGCTGTCAATTTATTTCACTACTACTGTCAAGCATAAGGCAAAAAGAAAGGAGCCCGAAGGCTCCTTGTGAAAGATTAGCTTATTGGATTAAACATCTGCTTCTACTTCCATATCCATTTCCTTGATCTTGGATGTGGCTCTTCGTTGTTTTTTCTCTTTTGCACGTGAAAGCTGTCTGACAATCTTGTCGATGGCATCATCAATTGAAGTGTACAAATTATCAGAATCGTGACTTGCTATATACTGTGTACCTTTATGATTGAGATTCAACTCTACAACTTTTCGAACCTTGTCATCCTCCAGGGTGGCGTTAAGGGTGGTGGTGGGCGGTAAAAACTTATCAAGTTTTTTGCTTCTGGTCTCCATGTACTCCTTCAATTTACCTGATCCCTCAAAACCTTTAAAACGGATGTTTAGATTCATAGTAATTGCCTCCTGAAAAATAGTTTACCAGCAATATTAAAAATGACAGGAATCTCGCTGACTCCCGTAGTAGAGCCAAGTGCCCTATGTATATATAGAACCCTCCTTTGCCTGATTTTGTTCCGGATTTTTTACTTTTATTTGGGCAGTCAACTCTTTCATTAATTATATTATCGGCAAATTTTAAAATAACTGCAAGCATTTTTTTAGACGTATGAGACTGTGATTCAAAACATTCAGGAATCACATATCGCAGCGATGCTGTAATGATGAAAAAGCATCTTCCCCAAATGGAAGAATTTAGGTAGGAAGATTACTCTTTAGCCTTGTTTTTACTTGATATTTTGTAAACGGGACGATTGGCATAATCTTTCAGGCGCTTCACCGTTAAAGTGCCGTTCAGTTCAATGTCAGAGGTAATATCAGCAAAACTGAACTCCGGTTCAAGATATTTTGCCGCCAAATCAAAAGTAGTTTGAGAAGTCAAGACCTCTCTCGGTTGAGCCACTTCGGTTAGCCGATGGGCAATATTAACGGTATGACCCACCATCATTCGACCATTTTTATCACCAACAACCATTTCACCAAACAAACACCATCCGGTGGAAATGCCGATTGCGAGACCAAGAGAACGTTCTCTCAGGTCATATCCTCCCTTTGAACGCTTTATTTTTTCAACGGGTAATTCAAAGAAATGCTTTTTAATTTCTTTAAAAAAGGCAATCAACTGTTCCTGAAGCTGGTAGGCACATCTTATCGCATCGGCTGCGGCACGAGTTCTGACCCCCGAATCATTTCCTTCGTACATAAAACCGAAATATGCCATGATATTGGTAGTTTGAATACGATCAATTGCTCCATTGTTTCTGAAAATGATATTGGCAATACGTTTTTGAAAGTCATTTATCAGGTTTAACTGATCGTCCAGATATTTAAAGTGGGCCGTAAATCCCTGCATACTTATTTTTACACAGGTCAGATATTGCCTTCTTCTGGAAATCAATTCCTCCAGCAATCTTCCCTTATGAATTCCATGATTAAAATCCTGATTCTGCCGCTTTATATCAGCAACCAGCACAGGTGAAAATCTTTCGGCATACCATGAAGATTTCATTTCGTTATTGCAGGATTCTATCACTTCTCTGGAAAGCTTGGACAAGTCGTCTTTATTTTTGCTGTCAACCAGTTTTTTAGCAAATAATTCAGAAACCAAATGGTTGATATTACTTGAAAAAATAGATCTTGCATCAAATTGCAGAATTCCACTTTGCCTTATGGGGAAATCTGTACTGACATCCAGCAATCTCGCCCTTATATACTCTCTGGTATATGGATCAGGGCTTTTTTCGAAAGCCAATTCAAAAGAATCCTCAGCCATCTCGACTTTGCCAATGGCCATGTACATCTCACCCAGAAGTTGACAGGTATATGATATGTCTTTGTTTTTTTGCAGTTTCGATGCTTTCAGCAACACTCGCTCAGCGTTCTGATAATTCCCGTTTTGTATTTCAGCAAAAGCCAGGGAGTTTAATACCTTGGCTTTGTTTTTTATCCCATTGTTGGCAAGCACTTTTTCAAAGGCCTTGACTGCCATAGGGTAATCCAGCAGATCGCTATACAAGTTCCCTAACAGAACCTCTTTTAAATCTTCAAAAAGTGATTGCTTTGCCCTAAAACGCTGTAATCTGCCAATAAATCTGCGTCGGCTTTTATCTTCCGTAATAACTATTTTAAAATACTGAATAATTTCATCTATTTGCTCAGGATAGCTTTTGTCTGCCAGCTCGGCAAAGCGGTCTAAATGCTGCAAGGCGGAGACCTTGTCCTGATGCTTCAGCCAGTTTTCTATTGTCATCAAGAAGTGTAACTCCATTTGCTGGAGTTGTTTTACAGAACCTTTGCGAGCCATCGGATATCCTTTGCTAGATATTTAATATATTAAATAGCTTCTAACCTATACCAAATTGCATAGCATATGCCAAGTACAAGGATGTTTTTTCCCATTTTCTGGCAATTATATTATTGATTTTATGTAAGTTTACCGCATGAGACTTGATATTTATTGAATTCCGTCTTATAGTCTTACCCGCAGGGAATAATCCTACGGTAAACTGTCGTTTGACGCCTGCCAGTTAGTCCTCTGCAAACATTATATTAAACCGTCATTGTGGGGTGAACAGGATGGTGTTTGCTGGTTGTAACATGATTAATATAGAATTGGTTAGGTAAGATGATTTTTGGACCAAGTGTAAAAAAAGTTACCAAGTGGAGACATGAGCGCAACGGAGAGGCTCTTCTCAAAGCTCTCGATTCAGATAATCTGGCAGTGAAAGAAGCTGCAATAGAAGCATTGGGCCATATTCAACTAAGAACGGCATCACAAGAAATTCTCAAAACTCTGAGACATCCCATAAGTTCCTCCGTTAGGGCAACTTCGGCTAATGCACTCTCGAACCTAAGGGCGGTGGAAGCCATACCTTCACTGATCCAGACTTTGGGTGATGACAACAAAGAAGTTCGTGAAGCCTCCAAAATGGCACTTTTGGCAATGGGTGACCATATCTACAAACCTTTAAGAGATAACCTGGGCGATTTCTATCACGAGACTATCAGAACGAGTTGCAAGTCTATCTTATGTGGCCTGGGTTCAAGAACCACCGACATTCTGATAGAGGGACTTAGAGAAGGTACATATGGAATTCGTGAAGAAAGTGCTGCTCTATTAGGTCAAGTTGGGGATTCAAGGGGGCGCGAAGCATTAATTGAAGCACTGGCAGATAACCGCATTGAAGTGCGCAAGGCTGCTGCCAGCGCACTCAAATCAATTGGCTGGAAACCAGGCAATGACAAATATGCCGTACATTACTATCTTTCCAACGGCAAAGTTGAAAGCGCTGTAGCTATAGGTGTCGCTGCAATTGAACCACTACAAGAATGGTTACAGGCAGACGACATGATAATACGTCGCAAAATAGCCATTGGTCTAAGAAAGCTTGGCTGGAAACCCAGAACCAGAAAAGAAGCCGCAGATTTCTGGGCTGCAGCCGGCAAATTTTCGGAACTGGCCAAACTTGGTCCCGATGCCACTGAAACACTTATTCGCCTGCTTGCCGATACTAATGTCAAAGTTAAAAAAGGTGCGGCCCGAATCCTGACTCAAATCGGTATACCTCCTCAAGTGAAACAGCTGGTCAAAGATATAAATCTGTTGGCTGATTACACCTTTTTTATGTTACAATCGGGAACATTCAACCTGGAAACAATCGGACTTGAATCAGCTCAGCATTTCAGAAACAAATACTATTTGCTGGTCATTGAAAATTGTGACAGTGAACAGATGCAGCACATCAACAATCTGTATCCCGATGCTAAGGTTATTTCTGAAAACGAAGCTAAAGCACTGTAAAATATAAAGTCGATATAGCGGTAAACAATCAGGAGGGAACATGAAGTCTGTACCCAAATTGATAATGCTGTTTTGCATTTTAATAACAGTGGGATTTTCCATCCCGCTAATTGCAAAAACTCAGGAAAAAAAACTTGTTGTTCCAGCAAGAGTTGTCTGGATGGTCAAATCCACCATAGATTCAGATGACTTTGGAGTTGATACCAGCCAATCATGGCGTAATCGTCTAAACAAACTTAACTTTAAATTCTTGCCATCTGAAGAGAATGAATCACTGGTTAAAAAATGCTCGGTTGAAGATGGGGCCTATAATGAACTTTGCAGCCTGGTTAACCCACAAAACTCAGACATTTTTATTACTGGCACGATGAAGCTTCACAAGCAATATACCGGCCCTGTGGGCCCCAAACTTGGTATAAAGGTTGCCATACATCTGAAGGGATATCGTACGGATGAAGGTATTAAAATGTTTGAAATCAACCAACAGCCATATGGAACCGGTGAAAACACCACCGAAGCATTCTTCAGCGCTCTGGACAAGGTCAAGATCCCGGTGGCAATTCAAATGTCAAACCTCGTAGCGGTTCATCTTAACCGGGAATATGAGGGAGTAATAAAAATACATGGCTTTAAAAATGCTGCAGAAAAAGAAGATCCACTGACAAGTTTGCGCTTTGTCAAAGGTGTAACCAGCCTCATTATGGAGGAAAGCACCAGGGAAAACGCAACCTTTCGCATCGGTTTCACCGACGCAACCTGGGGTGGAATTGTCCACCTGATAAACACCACCCAGGGTTCAGGCATAAAGGCTAAAATAACAGATAACCTTAAGGCTGAGGCTAACTATGACAAAGCCAGAGCATTCAGATTGCTGACCGCAGTTACCGAAGTGGAAGCAGCTGCTCAGGTTGGTCTTTCCGATGAAAAACTGGAAACAATTGCCGTAGAGATAGAAAACGCCATTGAATATGTTGACTATATGCGCTCGGTACAGTTTCCAGTTCGCCTTTCTCATACCCCAAGCAAGGCCCGCAAAGAAATGAGACTCCACTATGGTGGAGACATCGTGTTTATTCCGATTGTGATTAAGGAAAACGATCAAAACACATTGTTGGTTGAAGTTTGGTCAACCTTTGCAGGGAAGCTCTTCTCGGTAGATTCACCTATCTACGGCAATAAATTTACAGAAGCAGCCAGAAAAGCCATTTTCAAGGTTAAAGAGCAGATGTTACCCATGCTCAAAAGACGCAGGGGGAAAATGCCTAAACTCCAGCGTTCGCAGTATGATGCATGGATACAACTGATGAACCAGTAACACTGTTAATAACGTGTGATAGCTCTAAGATGTTTTTTTCATCATTAAATTTGAAATTTGCTTGAAAAGCTAAATTGTAGTGTTATTCTCTCACAAATTGCTGGTTTGTTTTTGCCTAACATTTAAAAACAGGAGATATCGAAATGGCTAAAATAAAGGCTTTTGCTGGCTATCGCCCACCACAGAACAAAGTTGCTAAAGTTGCTTCCCCACCGTATGACGTAATCAACTCAAAAGAAGCTCGGCAGATGGCAAAGGGTAATGACTTAAGTTTTTTACATATCAACAAGCCGGAAATTGATCTCGACCCCTCAATCGGTCTTTACGAGGAAGTGGTCTATCAGAAAGCCAAATCCAACCTTGAAAACTTTATCACAGGCGGCACGCTGATAAAAGACAGCAAGCCATGCCTCTATGCCTACAGACAAATAATGGGAGACCATAGCCAGCTTGGTTTAATGGCAGCCGCCGCAGTAGATGACTACGATGACGACAACATCAAAAAACACGAAAAGACCCGTAAACAAAAAGAAGACGACAGAGCACATCATGTGGATGTTTGCAACTGTAATGCCGGGCCGGTCTTTTTAACCTATAAAGCAGACAGCAAACTTGATGCTTTGATGGAAGAGGCAAGCAGTGGCGAACCAACCTACGACTTTACCGCCGATGATGGTATCAAACATACCATGTGGGTGATTGATAATGACGAGCTGATTGCAGAAATCATCGGAACCTTTGAAGGAATTAATCCGACCTATGTGGCAGATGGACATCATCGTGCCAAAAGTGGCTCTCGCGTAAGACAGCTCCGCAAGGAAGCAAACCCCAATCATACCGGTAACGAATCATACAATTATTTCATGACAGTCTTTTTCCCGGACAACCAGCTTAAAATACTGGATTACAATCGGGTAGTAAAAGACCTTAATGGTCTTGGCCTGGATGAGTTTCTGGAAAAAGTTGGCGAATCTTTTGATGTTAGTGACACAACAGTTGCCTCGCCTGAAAACGTTCATGATTTTGGAATGTATCTCAATGGTCAGTGGTACAGACTGACAGCCAAGAAAGGCACCTTCGATGCCAATGACCCAGTCGGATGTTTGGATGTTTCTATTCTGCAAAACAACCTGCTGACCCCTCTTTTAGGTATCCAGGACCCAAGAACAGACGAACGCATTGACTTTGTTGGTGGCATTCGCGGTATGGCAGAGCTTGAAAAAAGAGTTGGTAGCGGAAGCTGGGCAGTAGCCTTTGCAATGTATCCGACCACAATGGAACAACTGATGAACATTGCCGATGCCGGCGAGATTATGCCACCTAAAAGCACCTGGTTCGAACCTAAACTGAGATCAGGCATGGTTGTCCATATTTTCGATTAGTTTATAAATTTACATTTATTAAAGGAGCCTGATTTTCAAGGCTCCTTTTTTTATGTATCCCGCAAATTTACAGGCATAACAGCATCCTGTCTGCGACTATCTTCATTATCCCTGTCCCAATCTTACCCATTTAATACCAATCATTACCCATCGTTCCCGGTGTTTTTCATACAGATAAGGAATAATCGCCTCAGGAGGTTAAATGATGGGCGATTTAGCAAGATATTTTTCTACATGGGAGCTTATTTGTCACTGTAATGATGATAACTGTCCGGGTAAAAGTACAAAACCTTCAGCCATTCTTTTGGGAGGGCTGGACAAACTAAGAGAGTTTTCCGGCTGCGCGATTAACATCAACAGTGGCATCAGATGTAAAGACCATAACACGAAAAAAGGGGGCAGTGATAATTCCAGGCACCTGCCACAGCATGCCGATGCAGCAGATGTGGTTATCCAGGGAAAAAATGTGAGGGAAATGGTGGATCTGGCATTGAAGATTGCCTGCTTCAGGTACGGTGGCATCGGCATTTACCAGAACAGAATTCACCTCGACACAAGACCTTATTTGGCTCGTTGGCCAAAGGGCATGTGGCGCAATCAGACCGAATTTTTAACTTATGATGAAATGGAGAACCAAGATGAAAAGTAACATTTTACAAATTTTGTCGACCATGGGTGGCAAAACACCTGAAGGCATCGTTATCGCCATCATAGCTGCGATGGCTTGCGGAGCAATTCCCCTAAGCATTCCTCTGGCTGCCATTGCTGCTTCTTTGGCTGCATCGGGAAAAGTTTTGCAATATTTTGAGAAAAAGAGTCTGAACATAAAACACACTAAGGGCCAAAACCCAACCATTAAAATCAACAAAAACATGATGGTCCTGATTCTGGCGATTCCTCTTGCTTCATTTATGCTGCAATCATGTTTTGCCAACCATCCGCTTTTAACACCAGACTCCTTAAAATCGACCCTGGAGGTAGCATCGGCTTACATCGCAGAAAATTGCAAATCTGTGGCGGTCTATCCGGGTTACGAGATGGATTTTGGCTATTCCTCTGAACAAGATGACACAGCAACTGTGCAGCATGGTTTTGGTGGCATCATCGGAGGCTGCGGAAAATTCGCACGCATAAGCTGTCAGGTTATTACGAATCATAGCAGCGGTAGAGAAAGTGTTAAATGCAGCAAGGTTGGGGTGTTGATCAGCGAAGCTCAGGCAAATCAGATGACAGAATAGTTTTGTTAACCCTGTTTACTTTGATGAAAGTTAAACTGTAGCGGGATCAGGTCTGGTTTCCCAAGGTAGATAATAGACTAATTTGAATACATGTAAATAATGTGATATACCATGTAAAAGTAACTCATCTACCATTTTGAATGGAGGGAACATGAAGTACCTGATTGTTTGCTGTCTGTTTGCGATTCTGCTTCTGCCATCTGTCTGTATGGCCAAGGAAGACTATGCCAAAAAGTTTACTTTTGGACTTGAACTTACTGCTGTTTCTTATGGTGTGGAGAGTTATGAAGACACTGAGACAAAGACGACAGATTTTGATCTTGGAAATGTCCATGGCGGGTTTTCCTTTGGCTATACATTTACCAGACTGATTGAGGTTGGCACCACGGTTGGTTTTGGCTACTACAAGTTCAATGAAGGTGATTCTACCAATACCGTTAAAAACTTTAGTCTGACGCCATATTTAAACTTTAACATCTGGGCCAGTGATAAAATTGTGGTTCCACTTGGGATATATATTGGTTATGAGGCAGACTTTTATGGTAAATCTACTGTTCATTACGGATTATTCGCATTTAAAAGCGGGGTGGAATTCTTTGTGGCAGATGTGTTTTCCATTGGGCCATCAATTATGTTTGGATACTCTGTAGGCAAGGTGGATTATTCAGGTGTTGGCAGCGAATACGACCGTGAACTTTCCAAATGGCGGATTTCCTTTGGTGCCGACTTTACTGTTTGGCTATAGCTTTGAATTTATTTACCTGCTTCTGCTGATATTAATTACAGATGTTAGATGCAATCAATCCAGGCGTTTAAGATCTGAATGGAGGAAATATGAAGTATTATGCAATCGCTTTTATACTGGCTCTGTTGCTTTTGCCATCTGTATGTCTGGCAAATAAGTCACACGCAAAACAATTAACAATTGGTTTGGAGCTTTCTGCCTTTTCATATGGTCAGATCGCTGACGAAGGTGATTTTTCTGGTGGGACAATAAATGAAACCAACTTTAAGCTTGGTAACTTAAGCGGTGGTTTTACACTTGGATATACCCTGAACGATTTGATTGAAATCGGTGGAAGAATAGGCGTGGCTCATAATAAAGTTACCCGTAGCGACGGTTCGTATGATTATTCGTATACGGTAAAATCGTTTAACCTTGCACCGTATTTGCAGTTTAACTTCTGGCTTAGCGAAAAAATAGTTTTGCCTCTCGGATTGTATATTGGTTACGAGGGGGAATATTATTCAGAAGGAAGTATTCACTATGGGATATTTGCCGTAAAACCGGCGATAGAATTTTTTATCGGTGACAGGTTTTCAATTGGGCCGTCCTGCACTTTAAGCTACACTGTGGGAGGTGTTCACTACGATGATAGTTCTTACGATACGCAAAGTATATACAAATGGAAGTTTGCCGTAGCGGTGGATATGACCATCTGGATATAATGATTCGCAGCTTGGCAGGCTTCTCAATATTTGGAGCCGGTCAGGCGACCACGCTACAGCTTAGGAATTTGCATCACAACTTAAGGTTTGTTTCTCAGTTCCAGATATCTTACATGAGCGATGATGGTGGTGAAATCGCTGTCGCCTTCTATTCTGGGCCAGTCGTTGAAACCGTAGGTCACGGCTCGCTCTAAAGTTTCGATGGCTTTCAGGTTTCTGCCCATTCTGGCATAGGCAGCTGCCAAATATACCCAACCCTCCTGATAAGCCGGTTGGGTTCCGGTAACGACGATAAAGGCTCTTTCCGCTTCTTCGTGGTTGCCGGCTCCCAGATAGGCTACACCAAGATTGAAATGGCACAGTACGCAGGTGGGGTCGGTCTTTAGCGCGAGCTTCAGTTGAATAATGGCAGCCTGATACTTTTGCTGTGCAACCAGTGCTGCACCAAGGGCGCTACGCACGATTACGTCGTCCGGTTTTTCCTGCAGGTAAATTTTATAGTGTGCCTCTGCCTGATTGTAGTTTTGCAGATCGAAATAAATACTTGCCAGAGCGGCGTTGGCCAGAAGATGCTTCTTTTCGTAGGTCAGCAGTGTTTCCCATGTTTCCTTTACTTTATCATCCTGACCTAATTTGGTATAACAGTTAGCTAGCCTGACATAGGTGTCTGGAAAACGTGGCTCGAAGTCTCTGGCCTGGGCGAAGTATTCGCAGGCTTTGGCCCAGTTGGAGAGACCCTCGGAACTTTTTCCCAGACTATACATGGTCAGAAATGTATCCCCTTCCAATTGTCGTACCAGATCATATTTGTCAATGGCCTTGGCATACATTCCACGCTCAAAATAGCGGTCGGCCCGTTTGCGTTCCATTTCAACAGTTTTGCAGCCAGATAAAGCAAGGATTGAAATGGCGATTAATATAATTACGACATGTGAAAAACAGCGATACATGGCTAGACTCCTGAGTCAAAAGGCATCATATTTTCAATATATTAAGCATAGCACATTAAAGAGCAAAATGGCAAGAGTTGCAACAATGGAAAGAAAGATTGCCAAATATAAAAAGATATTGAATACCAGTACTTGCGGTTTTATTCACATTCAGTTATGTTAACATTCAAGGAGAATTCTGATGCTTAGGGTGCTGCGATATTTAATACTATTTTCAGTTGCGATGGGCTTTGTCTCAGCCAGTGGCGTGGCAATATTATTCTGGTATTGCGCACAAAATCTACCTTCGCTGGAGGAAATAGAGTCTTACAAGCCGGCACAGATAAGCCGGGTTTATGCATCTGATGGAAGCTTAATTGGCGAATTTGGCAAGAAAAAACGCAAGGTTGTTCCTGCTGAAGAAATGCCGAAACTTTTGCTTAACGCCATTGTGGCAGCGGAAGATGCAGCCTTTTTCCAGCATGGCGGGCTGGACTATTACGGTATTTTGAGAGCATTTATTAAAAATATTACCGGACTTCGTTTGCGTGAAGGTGCCTCTACCATTACTCAGCAGGTGTTGAAAAATTTTCTGCTGGTCGAAGAGCACAAGGTCATCCGCAAAGTTAAAGAGGCTATTCTGGTTGACAAACTGGAAAGCCGTTTAAGCAAGCTGGAGATTTTAGGGCTTTATCTGAACGAGATTGAATTCGGTAATCGCAGCTTTGGGGTATCCGAGGGGGCGCGGGTCTATTTCAATAAAACACTGGATCAGCTTGATATCGGGGAAATTGCCTATCTGGCAGGTGTGCCTCAGAACCAATACTGGTTCGCACTTAATCGCTTTCCCGAAAGAGCCAAAAAACGTCAGTTGTATGTTTTACGAAGGCTCTTTGAAATGGGCTACATCAATAAGGCTGAATACGAACATTTCAAAGTTGCCGAGCTGGTTTATAATCCACCGGCGGATATTTCTTCCGAGGCACCCTATGCAGTGGATCTGGTGCAGCGTCGCCTGAAAAACATCCTGGATGAGGAAGTTCTTAACAGTGGCGGTTTAAGCATCTATACCGGGATCGACCCTGATTTACAGTCCTACGCCAATGAGGCGGTACGCTCCAATTTACGAGACTACGACAAAAGACATGGCTATCGAAAGCTGCCCCTGATATCAATGATGGAAATGGAAATTTGGAAAAAGAGGCTAGTCTCGGCCAGCAAAAGCGTGGGTAAAAAGAGCAGGGCCGTCTTTGCCTATTCTGCCGAATATCTGCCGGGTAAATTGCAAAGTACAAATGAGCAGGGCGAGAAGGTGGATCTGGTTGAGGGTTTACCCGTGTGGAACACCCTTATCAGGCGAGTTGTGAAAAACCGTTTATATTATGGTGTGGTTGATAGTGTGGACAAGACTAGTGGCGAGATCACTGTTGATCTTGGCCAACAGACTGCGACGATTAAGGCTAAAGATGTGGCCTGGGCCACCAAACACAAGGGTGGTAAAAAGTTGGTGCAGGATATTGTCGAAGGCTTTGTGGCTGGGCAGATTGTGGTGATAGGTAAGAAGCATAGCAAAAACAAGCTGGAGCTTATGCTTGAACAATTACCTCTGGCACAGTCGGCGATGGTTTCTGTTGATCCCAAAACACGCGCCATACGTGCCATGTGTGGTGGTTATGCCTATTACCTCTCATCTTTTAACCGTGCAGTGGATGCTATGCGCCAGCCCGGCAGCAGCTTCAAACCCTTTGTTTATCTGACCGGGCTTCAATCCGGTAAATATACTGCTGCCAAAGTGGTTGAAGATGAGAAGATCACCTTTCCCAACCCGGGAAGCAAACCTTATACACCTCGTAATTTCACTGGTAGGTTCATGGGGCCGATACGTTTGAGGGTGGCTCTGGCTAACTCAATCAACGTGGTGGCGGTAAAGGTGTTGCATGATGTTGGTGTCGACAAGGTAATTCAGACCGCGCGCAGGTTTGGCATAAGTTCCAAACTGCAACCTAATTTGTCGCTGGCTCTGGGAAGCTCTGAAGTCAACCTGCTGGAAATGGTAAACGCCTATGCGACTTTCCCGGCTGGTGGAACCTATGACGATGCCTGGCTGATTGAGAAAGTGGTTTCGAACAAGGGACGTACACTTTATCGTCGATTGCAAAATAAAAAAGAAGCCGTAAGCAAGCAGGAAGCCGCGCTGATGGTATCTATGATGCGCTCGGTGGTGGAGGATGGTTCCGGCAGACGGGCGAAAGTTTTGAAACGACCTTTGGCCGGAAAAACCGGAACCACCAATAATCAGCGTGATGCCTGGTTTGTGGGATATTCGGCTCAACTGGTTTGCGGAGTCTGGATAGGTTTCGATGATCGAAAGGTTTTAGGTTATGGTGAAACAGGCAGTAGGGCTGCTTTGCCGGCTTTTGTAAGATTTATGCACAATGCTCTGCAGCATGAGCCTGTAAAGGCCTTTCCGACCGCACCGGGACTGGTTCATACCTGGATTGACAAAACCAGTGGGCTGGCAGTCGAAGGAGATGCCAAAAATTCCATGATGGAAGTTTTTCTTCCGGGGACGGTGCCCGAGTTGCATCTGGAACCGTTGAATGAAGAAAATGGGCAGCCTGATCAAGGCGATGAAAAGAATAAACAAGCAACAGAGAACGATTTACCCTGACAGGAAAATTATGAAACGTAAAAGTTTTGGACAATATATCTTTTGGGGATTGGTACTGACTTTGGTCTGTATTTTTCCATGTGTTTCAAATGCCGAGAATGGTTTGAGTCATCAGCTTGAAGTAGCAGAAAATCTTGACGAGGCTTATCATGCGGCTATCAAACAACTGGCGATTCGTGGAAATTTTGCCAACCACGCCAGCAGGCTGTTGATTGTTTCTGATGCAGCAGGCAATACCAGCGCGCCTTTGTGCGCGGTGATGGAGCGTGAGGCCCTGGTAAGTTTTAAGCGTTATACCAGCTTCAGGGATGTCAAGAGCAGTGCCGATTTGGGTTTTGTCTATAATGGCATTGACGAGGCGGTTTTAAAAAGGCTGGACAGGCTCGGTCTGGATCGTCTGCTTAGTATTTCATCTTCGCTGGAAAATAACAGGCTGATCTTGACTTTGCGCGCCATCTGGCTTGAGGGTGGCAGTTTTGCTGATGTGTTGATGGAACCGGTGTTTTATCCCGAGGTGACTATCAAGGTGTCCGTTAAAGAATCGCGCAACTGGGTTTTGCTTGGCAGACCCTCCGACGTATTTGCCAGCCAGAGCGAGAAGTTCAGTCAGAAACGCCTGTTTGCAACTAACGGGAAAGCTTTGGATATAGCTTACGGTGATGTCAATAACGACGGGGTAGGGGACATTGTTTTGTTGTTTGAGAAGCATCTCGAATTGTGGATCGGCAAACAAAATGGTTTTACCTTCCGTTATACTTTTGAATTTTCAGACAACGACAAACGACCTCGTTTGCCTCGTTTTATCACAGGTGAAGTTGAAGTCTGCAAGTCATCAGACAGTGATAGTGCGGATGTTTACCTTGCTACCAACTGGATGCAAGGCGGAATGCGTCTAGTTTGGCAAAATAACAAATTGCAGATGCTGGAAAAGACCTATGGTGCGCCTTTGGCCTGCCTGGATAAAATGGTATTTGGTAGTTACAAAGTTGCCAGCCATATTTTTGAGGACAATATTCGCCTTGCTTCCGAATTTGGCGAGCAGGAGATAAATACGGGTCGGGAGTTTTTAAGTATTGTACCTGTCAAGTCCGGTAAAGACTGGCTCCTGATAGAGCCTGATGGCCGTCTGTATCTGCTGAAGGAAATGCGCCATATCAGCGGTCGCTGTGGAATTCATCCGGCTATTACCTCGGGTGCCTCAAACGAGATTTTAGCCTGCGGTCTTGACGAAGTTAAACCTTCAAAAGATGTGGTGAGTTTCTCCAGTGTTTTGATGCCATCTGTAAAAGAGGTTTATCGTTCCGAGTATCAGCAGGGAGCTATTTGGGGGCTTACGGCTTTGTCTTCCTGGAAGGGCGAAGCGTTTTTCTCTGTACGATATGATGCCGGAAAAGACAAAAGCATTATCGAAAAATTTCAGCGTTAGGAAAAACTCGCGATGAAATCTTTAAAGTATAAAAAGATCAGTCAAATATCTATTCTGCTATTGCTTGCTTTGTTTGTTCTAACTGGTTTGGCAATGGCTGCTTTACCTCCCATACTTGGTGGTGAGTTGAAAATTGGCGTACCAAAACAGATAGAGACGCTTGATCCTGCTTTAGTTACAACGGTGGGGGAGAGACAGGCAGCCTTTCTGGTAACCGAACCGCTTTTTAAAAGTAATGGCAAAGAAATCGAGAAACTGCTGGTTTACGATTACAAGTTCGAAAACGATGGTAATAACATACGTATATGGTTAAAGCCGGATCTTGCTTTTTCCGATGGCTCACGTCTGTTGTCGTCTGATGTTCTGGCGAGTTTCAAACGTGTTTTGTCTCCATCTTTCGGATCGCCTTATAGCTACCTGCTGTTTCCCCTGAAAGGTGCCAGACAGTTTTATGAACAGAAGACAACTGTCCTGGCCGGTTTTGAGATGGTTTCGGAATTGGAATTCGTTTTACATTTTGCGGTCAGGGCAAAAGAAGTCGCTCACTGGCTGGCCAATCCTGTCCTTGCAATTGTTCCAGCCAGACAAGCTCGCACGATGAAACCGATTTCCAGACCCGTTGGTACGGGGCCCTTCATTGTGATGCAACATACAGCTTTCAAAGTTGATTTTCTGGCAAACGAAAATTATCACGCGGGCCGAGCCTATCTGGATAAACTGAGCATTGTCAGTGTCGACGAAAAGGATGCGGAGCGCAAAAAGCTGATGAGCGGTAATCTTGATGCTGTGTTATACGGCAGGCTTTTCAATGAAAAAGGATTTTCCCGCCTCTTTAGTACTATGGGTTCGGAGGTCTTGATCAGGTCGAGGGGACGACATAAAACTGGTGATCAGGCAAAGTTTCTAAAATCCCTGATTGACTGCCAGAGTGTGATGCAGTTGTTTGAAAAACGAAAAGTGGCATCTTTAAATAGCGAGAAGGGTGCTGCCGTGTTTGGTAATGTCAAACAGCTTGATCCGCAGTTTAAATATTTTTTACAAATGATGCGAAACAGTGCGCTGAGAAACTGCCAAGGTTTTAAACAGGATTTGCCTCTCGCCAGACAACGCTATCAGAGACTGTTTAATGACAGGCCGGTTGTGATAAGGGTTAAGCAGAGTAATACCGAGTTGAAACTGATTGCCGAGCGTATTGCGTTAATGGCCGAACAGAAAGGCATTAAGGTTGAAGTAAAAACGATGAATTATTTGCAGTTGGCCGCAGGCAGAGATTCTGTCGAGTGGGATTTCGAGATAACGGAAGCCTCCTCGGCCAGATTATCTTTTTCAGAATTGAAGGATCTTCGCTTTGGTGAGACTCCCTTGTACAGGCTCTCTGCCGGGTTGGTGCAAAATGAAAACGGCCCACTTGTAAGTGTCCCCTTTAATATCTGGGGGCTGGTTGATTTTGCGGCGGTATCGGGGAGGAGTGAATGAGCACAGAAACCAGACTTAAAGTTTTAACTGCCGTTTCGCTGATTGCCCTTGCCGGACTGGCTGTTCTCTTTTATATGTTTTTGCCGGAGCAGGCCGATGAGGTTATGCGACGTGAAAGCGAAATTCATCTTGAACAAGTTGGCGAGAGATTTGTGGAGGATTTGTATGTTCTTGGTGATGCCACCGCCCTGAAACTTGTGCAGCTAAAAAAAGATACACTGGTGCAGGAGCTGGTGGTTCAGGATGAGGAAAATGTAAATGCGCTTGCGGCAGATGTGGATCTTGCCGGAAAGCTTTGTAAGAAATATGGTTTGGCGGAGTTGTTTATTATAGACAATAATGCAGTGGTGCGTTCGGCCTTTCCTGAAGCAGCCAGAGTTGGTTTGAAAGATTTGAAGGCGCTGGAGCAGGCCAGACAGGCTGCCCAAAGCCCTTCATTTATAAGACTTAAAACAAAACAGCAGGAGGAAAGATATTTCAAGATCATGCTTTCTGAACCTTTGGTTGGAGATGAAATATTTTTGCTGACTTCTGTTTTTGTCACGAAGGAAAACCTTGAAGATCTGGCTGCAAAAAAATCTACTGTGCTGCTTGAAGTTGCAAGTGGTGAAGCTGAGATTAATACCGATGCAACTGATTTGAAGATTGTGGTAGTTAAGGGGCGCGATGGTTTGCGGGTTGCGAGTATTGCGCTTGGCTCTGTGGGAGACAGTGGCAAGGTGATTCGAATTCTACTGGTTAAAAGTATTGTTATTTTGGCTATGCCATGGGTGCTGTTTTTTGCCCTTGTCATTTTGTGGCTTGGCTGGCCTGCTCGAAAAAAGGAAAAATAATTCTGATGAAAAAAATATTCTGGGAACTGGTAAGTTTTTGGGGAACCTTGTTGGCCGGGCTACTACTGGTTGTGCTGGCCTTTGTGCTTGAGTTCAGATTCGGCATGATTGTTTTTTTAGATCTCTTTATTATCACTCTGGTATCGAACACCTGGAAGGTCTACCACTTTAAGGCGCGACCGGATAATCCGGAAAAGATTCGACCGGAACGCCCCTTTCATCCCATTAAGGAGTGTCTACGCTTTTTAAAACTCAAAGATGCCATTGCCTATTTTCATTATGTGGATGCAGGTTCCTTTCCCTCGATTCATTCTGCCAGAAGTTTCAATCAGGCATTTTTGTTTGCAGCCTTTTTGGGGGCGATTCATTGGTATCTGATATTTCTTGCTTTTGCTGCGCTGGTGGCTTGGTCTCGTGTGGTAAAAATGAGACACTTTAGAACCGACATTACTGCTGGTGCCATTCTTGGTTTGCTGGTTGCTGTTACATCCTGCTATTTTGCAGGTATTGGAGGGTTTTAGCAATTGTCCAGATTGGTGTATTAATAATCCCATCTTGAACGGTCTGCTTGACGGTTGTATTTCCGGTATGGTACAAAAGATGCTGCCTGATACACAAAAAACTATTGCAGGAGTATAATATGCAAACAAAGAAAAATACTGTTTCTTTTCTCTTTATTCTCATCCTAATGCTGGTTCTCGTTTTTGCAGTTTCCTGCGGTGATACGGAAACTTCCATTGATGGTGACGATTCCGACGGTGACAACAGCGAAAACGATAGCGAAGGCAGTATAACTGATGGTGATGACGAGCTGAACGTTATCATTGATGGTGATGAGGAGCCTGAGGAAGAGATTGAAGTTGAATATTTCAACCCCACAAATGCCGAGGCTTTCAGGCTGACCAGCTTTAAAATTGCCGTGCCGGATAATCTGGAATACCCGATTTTAGGCACCACCATTGATATCAAGCAGGTGCTGGAAGTTAATATCGAAAGTCGTATTCAAAAGAATGAATTCAATATTATTCTGATACCTTCTAAAGCCAATCTGGCCGAGTATCCCTATGAGATGATGTTTGTAATGGCAGGAGAGCCACCACAAACAGGAGATGAAGAACCTGCTTTTGCGCCGGACTATAACGAGGGCTACAACCTGAAGATTATCAAGGGTGAAAGCAAGGAAAAGTTTACCACCGACAAAGGACAGGAACTTAACTTCCCCTTAAGTGAAGGAATGGATTTTGCTCTGAAGGATGCTGTTTTAAGTGGAACTTATACTGACGAAGGCATTGACAAAGGAGCCTTGGCCGGTGTGGTGAGTCAGGAAGATGCCAACACCATAGAAATTTATCAGGGGGCAACTCTTGCAACAATCTTTACTGCAATGGCCATGGTACCCGATTATACCTTTGACAATGGTAAACAGGGCTATTCCTTTATTTTCACCTATACCGCCGAGCCCATTACACTGGCCGAATAGCTTCTCTAAAACTTATTTGCCCTCTGCTTTATCTACCGGGTAGAGCTGAGTGGCTTGCCATTTTCCTTCGCTGTCAAGATCAAAGTTGTATGCCGTGCAAGGTTTGATGCGCATCATAATTGCCTCTTCCGGGTCAAGTCCTGTTAGACTGGACAGGAACATCTTTAAGGGATTGGCATGACTGACTACCAATACGTGATGCCAGTTTTTTCCCAGCAGGTCATTTACAAAACCGGAAACTCTTTTCAATAAATCGAGTATGCTTTCACCACCCTCAAAGGGCTGGTTCATGGTTTTAAGCCACCAGTCTTTTGGATCTAGCTGGTATCTTTTCATGTAGTCGCCAATGGACAGACCGTTGACCTTTCCGAAGTTGAGTTCCATCAGCCTGTCATCGTAGGTGGTTGTCAGCTTCCGATCTTGCAACACTATCCTTGATGTCTCTCTGGTTCTCATCAGCGGAGAACAGAAAAGCTCGTCGAATTGATAGCCTTTGACCAGCTCGGAAACTTCTGTGGCCTGCTGCTTTCCCTCCGGGGCAAGCTGCGAGAGGCTGGAATCGTCCTGCCCCAGCATCAGCATGGATTTGTTGCCAAAGGTTTCGCCGTGTCTAACAAAGGTGATGCGTCTGCTATAGTTTGTGTTTTTTTCCATGCGCTACATCTCTTCCAGAATCGCGCTTACAAGCGTTTCGAATTTTTTGGCTGCCAGTGTTGCTGTCTCGGTGACTTCCTCGTGGCTGAGGGGTTGATTCAGCACTCCTGCTGCCATGTTTGTTATAAGGGAAATGCCTAAAACTTCCATTTTTGCATGATTGGCTACAATGGCCTCCGGTACAGTGGACATTCCAACTGCATCGGCTCCCAAAGTTCGCATCATGCGAATTTCCGCCGGGGTTTCATAGGTTGGCCCTGTGAGCCAGGCATAAACACCTTGTCTAAGATCAATTTCGTTTTCCTTGGCCTTCTCTTTGGCAATTGCCTGAATGCGCGGAGAATAAACCGTACTCATGTCGGGGAAGCGGGTGCCAAGTTCTTCGATGTTGTCACCCCTTAAGGGGTTTTGTCCGGTGAAGTTGATGTGATCGGTAATCAACATCAGATCGCCTGCATGAAATCCCATGTTTACACCACCAGCAGCGTTGGTTATAAGTATCTTCTGTATTCCCAATCTGGCCAGAACACGTATGGGTAATGCAACTGTTTCCATATCGTGTCCCTCGTAATAATGGAAACGTCCGGCCATTGCCAGAATAAGGGTTTTATCAAGGTTGCCGATAATCATCTGACCCTTGTGGCCTTCAACCGTTGGTTTGGGATAACCCGGAATGTCACCATATGGAATGACTACGGTGTTACTCATTTGATCCACCAGACCACCAAGACCGGAACCAAGTACAATGGCTTTTTCCGGTACCACGGAAATCTTGCGTTCGATGTGTTTTACAGATTCGTCTATTTGTTCAAGTAATGTCATAGTATCATCCCCGCTATTGTGGCGGTCATGAATCCTGCCAGTGTTCCCGCTACCATTGCCTTTAAACCAAGTTTGGCAAGGTCTGCGCGTCTGTCTGGTGCGATGGAGCCAATTCCGCCGAGTTGAATTGCAATTGAGCCGAAGTTTGCAAAACCGCAAAGGGCATAAGTCAAAATAACAACTGTTCGGTATGAGATACTTTCAGCCTCCAAAAGCCAGTCTGAAAGATGAAGATATGCGATAAACTCGTTAAGTACAACCTTTTCACCTAAAAGCTGTCCGGCGTGCATACATTCGGAAGCCGGAATCCCCATGATCCAGGCCAGTGGCCAGAACGCCCAGCCCAGCAGTTTTTGAAAACTCAAACCCTCTATACCCAAAAGATCGCCCGCAAATTGAATGCCGAAATTGAACATGGCAATAAGAGCGATAAAAGCAAGGATCATCGCACCGACATTCAGAGCCAGTTTCAGGCCGTCGCCGGCTCCCTGTGCTGCTGCGTCTATTACATTTACATTGGTCTTTTTAACCTCAAGGCTGACATTTCCGGCTGTAAGTGATTCCTTGGTTTCCGGCACCATAATCTTGGCTATGGCAAGAGCCGCCGGAGCGCTCATTACCGAGGCTGCAATAAGATGTCCAGCAATATCCGGGAAGATGTGCCTTAGCATACCGACATAGGCAGCCAGTACACCACCTGCGATAGTTGCAAAGCCACCAGTCATGACTGCCATTAATTCAGATGTGGTCATTTTGTCGATGTAGGGACGAATAACCAGTGGCGCCTCTGTTTGTCCCACAAAAATATTGGCAGCAGCAGAAAGCGATTCTGCACCGGAGGTTTTCATGGTTTTGTGCATGATCATAGCCATGCCCTTGACGATCCACTGCATCAGACCGATGTGATAAAGAATAGACATCAAAGACGAGAAGAAAATGATGGTTGGCAATACATTGAAAGCGAAAAATGCTCCAGTATTTGCATAGACTGTGGTGGCATCGGGGATTATCGGCCCCATGTTGACATCTCCCAGGGGGGTGCCGACTGGGATGTTATTTACCACCAGATTACCAAAGACAAAGCGCGCACCTTCTTCGGTAAATCCCAGAAGAATGTTGACCGCATTGGTCAGCTTCTGGAATATCCATTGACCGGGAGCAGTTTTTAAAATCAGCAAAGCAAAAATAAACTGTAGCGAGATGCCGATAATAATCGGCCTCCACTTAATCATCTTTTTTGCTTTAGAAAGCAGAAAAGCCAGTCCCAGCATAACCAACAGGCCAACGGAACTTAGAATCCTATCGGTAAAACTGACAGGATCGGCATCGTCGGCATCCTTGATAATTTGGCGAATTTTGATTTGTTTATTGACACTATCGACGCTTTCCGTACCTGGAGTAAGACTGTTTTCTTTGGAATAGCCAGCAACAAGATTGTGGCCCAGTCCCGCGGTAAAGAGGATTAGCCAGATTAGGATTATTATTTTACCGGGCTTGATATGTCGTGCATAATTGCTGAAGATTGTCATAAATCGTCCTGTGGCTTATCTGACTATTTCCATGCCTGAACTTGTTCCAATACGGTTGGCACCGGCTTCAAGCATTTTTATTGTGTCTTCCAGAGTTTTAATTCCGCCAGAGGCTTTGACACCTGCGTTTTGTCCGACAACTGCGCGCATCAGGGCGATATCCTCTGCTGTTGCTCCGGCGGTTGAAAAACCTGTGGAGGTTTTGACAAAGGCTGCCTGGGCGTAGGTGGAAAGCAGACAGGCGACGATTTTTTCTTCCTCGGTTAAAAGAGCGGTTTCGATGATGACTTTTACCGGAACTTTGCATGTCTGAACCACCTCGGCGATATCATTCATGACAAAATTCCATTCACCGGCTTTAAGCATGCCGACATTAATTACCATGTCGATTTCAGTGGCTCCGTCTTCCACGGCCACTTTGGCCTCGTATGCCTTGGCTTTGGTGGACATTTGTCCAAGGGGAAAGCCCACAACCGAGGCCAGATCCACTTTGGAATCACCAAGATACTCTCTGGTTTTTGAAACATAGGCACTGTTTACACAGACCGCGATGAAATTATTGTTAATGGCCTGCTGGCAAAGCTCTTTTATCTGTTCCGGTTTGGCTTCGGCCTTTAAAATCGTGTGATCTATGGTTTTGGCAAGGATTTGCTTTTTACGACCATTTTTGATGTGTTCAATTGTGGTGCCGTGGATTTGCGGAAAGACATCATCTTCACCATCTATGACAAAAGGTGGAACCTGTGTCGGATCTATGCCGATAACTTCAGATGTCTTTTGGCGCAACTGCTCAATCAACTCCAGTTTTTCTTCTGTAATCTGAGTCGTCATATTTTTACCTTTATTATGTTTACGGCTTAAAAAGCACTGAAAATAAATGGATAATCCACGTTAACGGGATCTCCGGCAAATCTTGGGAAACGCCATCTCTTGATTGCCTTGATGACGCATTTTTCCAGATGTGAACCTTTGAATTTGCGGGTTTTTATCTTGACCGAAGATACCTTACCATTGTTTTCAATAATAAAATTGACCATCAGTTTCCCGGTCAAATTTGGATTCTTTCTCAACTGGCTTTCGTAGCAAACTCTGATTCGTGGTGTTTTTCTGTTTACCACAAATTTGATTTGATCCTGTCGCAGACCATCCTGTAAAAGTGGTTCGCTGTTGTTTGAGTCGAGTGGCACCGGAGGCAATTCAATGGCACCACCGTATCTTTTCTTTTTGGCGACTACTTTTTTATTTTTCTTTTTCTTGGTGCCAAGAATGGCCTCGCGCATGGCTTTTATTTCAGCGGCACTTTTTTTCTTACTTACTTTGCTGTTTTTATTGACTGGTTTTTTGTCATCTTTGGGAAGCTCAATGCTGGCAATTTTTTCCCCGGTATCCTTTTTAAGTTCCGGAGGAGTTTCAGGCAGTTTCTCTTCTTTCAGCTTCTCACCAGGATTAAACAGGTTTACATTGCTTTCCAGTTCCACAAACTCTGGTGGTTTTGCAACTTTCTTAAGACTTAAAGCATATGTAACAGATACGGCAATGATGATGACAATTACAGAGATTACAATTAATATGGGTTTTCGGCTTTTCGGCTTGGGTTCAAGCTGTTTCGCCATCCCTGTTGGAAATGTTGCTTCCATATAATCAAGTTCATCCATCTCGACGCGCTTGGCCTCGATGGTCATTCTGGCTTTTCGGCTTTGTTCTTGCTGGAGCTTACGGATTTCTTCGAAAGAATCCTCAGGCTCGGCTGAAATCTTTGCAGGTTTGGCAACTGCTTCAGCCAGATCTTCTATGACAATAGAGTCGTCGGCTGCTGACTTTTTTTCAGGTATTTCAGGTGCTTCTACAACTTTTGCTTCTGCTTCAACTTCTGGTGTGAGCTCTGCTGCAGGAAGCTGTCTGGATAGCCGTCGGGCTTTTTTTTTCTGTTTTTTTTCCTTTTCGAGTCGCTCTTCTTCCTGCATTAACTGGCTGATGATTTTAACTTCTTCAGGATCTTTTTGAGCCTCGATGGGGATTTTGGAGAGCCTCTTTTTCTCTTCTTTTTCTTTCTTTTTTTCTTCGATTTTTTGTTTGAACTCTTGCTGAAGTTTTTCTTCTTCCTCAAGGAGTCGCTTAACTATTGTTTCATCTGTTTCCTGATTAAGATCCACTCGCAAATCTTCATCTGCATCCGCTTCATCTGTGGCAAAGTCCAATGCTAAATCATCTGCACTATCCATATCATCAAGACCTGGTGCTATTGGGGCCTCGTCTGAGTCTGGTACAGGTGAAGCAATCTCCTGAAGGATATACGTCAACTCGGGAACCGATGACATGGGTTTCCAGCCACTCATGCCTTCCTTCCAGACCAGTGTGCTTGAGAGGATCTGCGCACTTTCAATCAGATGGCGCATAGCTCCGTTTGAAACCGGGCCGTGTGTCTGCTGATGCATGGCATAGAACCAGATTTCATCTTCGGTTGGAGTTGGTGGAACTTCTGTGTTGGTTGTGGGGACTTCGCTGTCAAGTTTGGGATCCTTAACGTAGAAGACGTGCTTGCACTGTTTGCAACGCACCTTTAGAATGCGGTTTTTGATTCTGTCATCTGGGATAGGACAATCTGTATCACAATTTGGGCATCCAAAAATCATCTGCTTGCAAAGCCTTATAGAACGATGTTTAAAACCAAAAAAGACCAATAATTTCCTGCAATAAACCATGCAGTTTGCAACCTTGAAACAGCTTCAGTCTGTTAGGTAGCAGGGGTTTAAGCTTAAAAACCATCTTATCTTATATAATCACCCACAGTGCAGGAGTGCGAAAGTATAGCATTTCAAGCGTGCAAGTCAATTAAAATCCCGAGCTTCTATCCTGTTGTATATTCAAGATATTTTGTGGGTTTGCCTACCTATTTGTTGCGATTTTCAAATACTTTTCTGGCTGTTGCAAGTTGCTGGATATATGCCTCTGCTTCTTTGCTGCCAATTTTTCTGAATCCTTTAATTGCGCTTTCGTAAAGGCGTTCTCCTGCTGGAATATCCGAACCCTCCAGTATCTGCGTGATGCCGATAAATCCCAGAGCCAGAAGTTCGTTGGAGCGTGATTTTGCTTTTTTTGCCAAATCTCTGGCCAATGAAAAAGATTTCAGAGCCTGAGGGTAGTCTATATTTGCCAAATGTTGTGCACCAAGCATCCAATGAGCAATGGAGATTTTCAGTACACCTTTTTTAAGCTTTGTGGCCAGTCTTAAGTTTAACTTGGCGGCATCAAGACCCACCACAATATAGTCTTTTTTTACTACAATCCCAGGTTCGTCCCAGCCGGGCCATGTGAAAGATGCAAGGTTGTATGAGAGTTGTTTGGCAAAACTTCTTAGTTTTGCAGCTTTTTTAGTGTCTGATTTGTCGAACTCTCTGGCTTTTTCAAGTATGTGCTGAATTCCGGCTCTTCCCATAACGACTGCATAGGGTAAAGATTTGTCTTTCCAATAAAGGTCAAGAATCAGGTTGTTGTAGTGTTTGGCAACTTCTACACATTCTCCCAGACTGTTGATGTATTCGACGGCCAGAAAGCTGTCAGTTAACATAAGCTTAAGTTTGACCTTTTCCAGGATTTGAGTTCTTTGGGTTTTAGAGCCGGATTGTTCCTGTGCGTTAAGTGAAGAAAATCCCGATGCGACCATCATCAAAAGTGTGAAGATAACTATTATCCTGTATTTCATCTATCCCTCCTTGAGTGGCCGATCTGATATCACCGAAGAAAATCGCGCGGTGTTTAGTAAACTAGATTTATGACGTATCGTGCCTTTTGTCCAATTTACATAACTTATTGATATTATGTCAAGAAGAGTCTTGGCTTGCTGTGATTTTGGCGGTTAACTGGAAGATAAATACGATATTTCCTTAATAATTAAACATAAACCTAAAAAAACGGCCTTCCAGATGGAAAGCCGTTTGAATATCCTGAATATCCGCTGTGTGATACAGCTCCCGATTAACGCTTGGAGAACTGGAAACGACGTCTTGCACCACGAAGACCGTATTTTTTACGCTCTTTAACACGTGCATCACGGGTAAGGAATCCTGCTTTTTTCAGCATACCACGATATTTGTCGGTATCGACTGCTAAAAGGGCGCGGGAAATACCATGTTTGATAGCATCTGCCTGACCCGAGAGTCCGCCACCGCTACAGCTACATAGAATGTCATATTTACCAACTGTCTCTGTCAGTTCCAGAGGCTGGTGAACGATCATCTCTAAAACTTTACGTTTCAGATAAACATCTAACGGGCGACCGTTGATAACGATTTTTCCATCGCCGGGCTTCATGTAAACGCGTGCTGTGGCTGCTTTACGCCTGCCAACTGCTTGCCAACTCCATCCCATTGCACTCATGGTTTGTTCCTCGTTTCTTAAAGTTCCAGAGCTTCTGGCATCTGTGCTTCGTGCGGATGCTCGGAAGCGGTGTAAACCTTCAGCTTTTTAATCATGGCACGACCAAGTTTGGTCTTAGGCAACATACCCCTTACAGCATGCTCAATTACCCTCTCGGGGAATTTCTCAAGCTGTTTCTCAAGGCTAATTTCCTTGATTCCACCAGGAAATCTACTATGGTGATAGTATTTCTTCTGAACCATTTTGTCGCCTGTTACTGATATTTTACCGGCATTCAAAACGATTACGAAATCACCCGTATCAACATGGGGAGTAAAAGTGGGCTTATGTTTTCCGTGCAGGATCTTTGCGATCTCAACTGCGGCACGACCGAGGTTTTTACCTTCTAGGTCAACCACGAACCACTTACGATCTACTTCATTTGCTTTAGCACTAAATGTACGCATGTCAAATTGCTCCAATTAAAAAAGCGACATATCAAGACGTGAGCTTTTAGATTAATTACAGACAATTGTCAAGATATTTTTTAAATTAGCCAGATTTTTATTAAATTTAAATAACCTGCTTTCTTGACTTGACCACCCGCGACCTTTATAAAAGAAGGTGGATTGGCCCCATACTGTACCACGATAGGTTAAATAGCAATTATTTTGTGCTTTTTCTTCAAATTAGTTAAAGGAGAGTATCATGTTTGGCAGGATATCAGTCATCTTAGTGCTGATGAGCTGTTTTCTTTTTGTGGCCTGCAATAGCGACAAAACGGAGCAGAAGCCGGGATATACCAGCATTGGCACCAATGCTGAAAACAATGTTTGTGACCCCGGTGATGCCACTGATGCGGCAATGGCAAAAAGTGGATTATATGAAGAAGAAATAAATGGAGAAATCAAAAAGTGGGCCATTTTGCAGAATGGTCAGTCCATTACGCCTGCCGGTGAAACATGTATGTTGGCAAGATTTCCCTGGGGTTTGGCTTTATCTCCTGATGGAACCAGAGCCTATGTTTCATCGTTCAAAAGCCCTCCATCCTTGGAAGTTATTGATTTAACAACAACTCCACCCCAAAGAGTCCAGATTATTAAGAATGTGAACAATGATCATGGTATGGCGATATCGGCTGATGGAAGTAGATTATATGTTGCCGGTGCCTATGACAACGAGGTCAAGGTATATGCCAATAACATCGGAGCCACAAAAGGTAATGAACTTACTCCTTTGCCTTCAATCGACATTGAAACATGGGCCGGTGATGTTGTTCTCAGTCCGGATGGCACGACACTTTATGTCCTTTCCGCCACCATGGGAGATTTGATAAAGGTCGATCTCGCGGATAACAGCACCAGTAAGGTTTACGTTGGATATACTCCATACGATGTAATAATTTCTGCCGACGGTTCAACCGCCTATGTTTCAAACTGGGGTGGAAACGATGTAACGGTAGTAAATACTTCCTCTATGGCTGTTATAGCAAATATTGATGCCGGTAAAAACCCCGAAGGTTTGGCATTTGTCGAAAATGGTGCCTATGTGGTGGTGACAAACTCCGATACCGATAACCTGACTGTTATAAATACCGCAGATAATACGCTTTTCAAGACTATTGAGCTTGATCCTGCTAACCCCGAGCTTAAAGCTTGGAGTCCAAACGCCATTACGGTGCATCCTTCTGCCGATGCTCACAGAGCCTATATTGCTTCTGCCGATCATAATGCGCTGGAAGTGTTGGATACCGAAAGCTGGCAGATAATCGGGGCTATTCCAACTGCTCATTATCCTGTGAGAGTTGCCATGGATGCCGATGGAAGCCATCTGGCAGTTGTTAACCTGAAGGGCTGGGGTGCCATTGATGGTCATAGCACCCATTGGCATATGATGGGCGTTCTGCAATATCTGGAAACACCGGAAAATGCGACCAAACTTGCTGAATATACAACAGAAGTTGAAAAAAACACCAACCGTGCATTAGGTTTCTTTCCCGACAGTACCTGTTCCAACGAAGTTCCTTTACCTCTGAACGAGAATCAGGAATCACCTATTGAGCATGTTATTCTGGTGGTCAAGGAAAACAAGACCTACGATGAGCTTTTGGGTGATATGAATATTGTGTATGGCAAAGAAGCTGATGACTGGCACGATCCTGCTTTTGCCAAAGATTACGGTATGCAGGTTAAATTAAGAAATGAAACACAGGATGTTGTCGATGTAACACCTAATACGCATGCTATTAGTCATCAGTTTGTAGACTTTGTAAACTACTATGCAGACGCCGAGGTTTCGGTTCAGGGGCATATGTGGACGACCCAGGCCGACTGCAATGACTTTGTGGACAAAACTCAGGATATCAAGGTTCCCGGTGTTGGGGTGGATCCATCAACCGTACATTACAACCGTACTATCTTCGATCATCTCTATAAACATGGCTTAAACTTCCGTGTATATGGCGAGGTGGTCAACTTTGCCATGCGTGAACTTCGGCTTTGGCGTGACAAGATTGATATGAAATATCCGCTCTGGTCAAACGGTATCACCGATGTCAAGAAGGCCCAGCGTATTATCAGAGAGTGGGAGCTGGCTGCCCAGACTGGTGAGGAAAGCCTCTTCCCCGACTTTATCTATATTGTACTGCCTAACGATCATGGTCAGGGTGGAAAAGCCGGTGCCCCAACCATGCAGAGTCATGTTGCAGACAACGATGCCGCTGTTGGTATGCTGGCGGACTGGCTATCTCATTCTCCATTTTGGGAATCAAGTGTGATGTTTGTTATTGAAGATGATCCACAATCGTCGGTTGGTGATCATATCGACGCTCACAGATCGCTTTGCATGGCTGTCAGTCCCTATGTCAAACGCAATTACATGTCAACGGTGCATTATTCGATACCATCGCTTTACAGAACTATAGAACTGATTTTAGGTTTGCCACCAATCAATAAAAACACTTTAATGGCTCCTCCTATGGTGGATATTTTCACCAGCATACCTGATACTACCGAGTACGATGCTATTCCGATGCAGTTTGAGCCGTTCTATAATGCGGAGAGTGGAAAGTTTGCCGAGGAGGCGAAAAAGTATGATTGGTCGACTTTTGATGGTCACAAAGGCTATGGTGATCATGTCTGGCGTCTGATGCACGGTGACGAACCTCGTCCTGCCAATGCAAAATTTATCGAAGACTAGGAGAATATCATGAAAAAAAGACTCCTTGAAATATTTGCCATCTTTACTTTAATTACCTCGCTTGCCTTTGTGGGCTGTAGTTCTGAAAAGAAAACCGTCGATGGTGATGATGATCTTGAAATAGAGACTGAAACCGAAATTGATGGTGATGACGAGCTGGAAATTGAAGTTGAAATCGAAGCCGAAGTTGACAAAGAAGACGGTGATAGCGAGCTTGAGGAAGAGCTTGAAGAGGAAGAGGAAAATAATGAACTTCTTTTAGAAAAGATCAATCTGGGAATTTTCTGGCTGGAAAATGCGGAGACAGAACTTTCTAACCAGGCCTTTAAAGAAGCCTTTGAAATCAATTCCGATAATCCGCAGGCGCGTTTTGGCTATGCCTTTACCGAGGCCATGGTTGGATTCGATATGTTCTTTATGATTATTCAGGCACTCGAAGGGCAGGTTGGTAAAAAGAAATCCTCCTACCCCGGTGGTGAAGAGTTTGATGATGAAGAGTTGGAAAATATCAATGAATGGTTCGATGAAGCCATTTTCGATATTATGGATTTGATGGGTGGTCATTTTTTAAGAGCTGTTGATCTCTATACTCCACTTAAGGAAAGTGGTGGCCTTTCAATCCATTTCGATCATCTTCCCATACATTTGGGGATTGACGAATATGCCTGGATTTCTGGTGAAATTGATGATGCTGATGTTTTCATTTTTGATGGTATGGCCAGAATGGCAGGGGCAATTTTCAACCTGGTTGAAGCCCATTCCATCAGAAGTGATTTATACGCCGTGGTTTCCAAAGTCGCCAGTAATGCCACCATGCTGGATAACCTTGATTTGCCTATTATCTTGGGTATGGTTACCTATCTCCTGAACGGTGACGAACGTTTCCTCTCACTTCGGGAAGATGTGGGTGTGGAGAAAATGAACAGCGTTCGTGAGCTTTTGATGGGAGCTTTGGAAGATAATATTCTTGCTGCACAGGCTGCTGAAGAAGAATGGGAAGTCGATAAAGATCAGGATGACGAAGCCTTTTCTGTTGTTGACGATAAAGGCGAAAAAATCTTTGTGATGAATGTTTGGC
>Ga0209475_10000998_pt1 | contig 41046 bp, 63 predicted proteins | sample tdDd471_FD_187128 | JGI IMG/M metagenome (GOLD analysis project Ga0209475, IMG submission 187128) | Marine sediment microbial communities from the Atlantic coast under amendment with organic carbon and nitrate - tdDd47.1 (SPAdes)... | ecosystem: Environmental > Aquatic > Marine > Coastal >... | reverse complement strand
CACTTCTGTAGCACCATCGCGAGGCCATGATAAGGGCTGTAACGGATCTGTTTTTTCGCCTTTGTATGATTGTACTTCCATATAATCAAGCGCAAGGGTTAGCGTTTCAGTGCTTGGCCTTGTTAGCGTGATTCCTCGCAGTGCAGCCGCTGCTTCATAGTCTACTGTGTCTACGTATCCGATTAGTGCCATGTTGTGCCTCTATAAATAATCATTATCTACTAGTATTCCTACAACCCTGCAGCTTACACGACCATTGCCAGTGGTTGTATTAGAAGAAAAGAAAGCATCCGTCTTCTGAGGTATTGGTGTCATAGCAAAATCTAACTGCACAGTACTTTCGTATATACTGACAACGTTAGTGGCCGTTAGTGGAATTCCAATGCTTGGGTTTCTTACATTCCAGTAAAAGTCGTTATCCCTACCCTTCGGAGCGCTAAAATAACCAACTTGGCCAAATAGCGTAAAACCAGCAGGGACAGTGAAAAAAGCTAAATTACTTGTTTGTCTGCTAGATTCAAATGCGCTAACAATCATACTAGAGTCATTTGGTACTCCGCCAGTGTGTGCATTTTCTCGGGCAGCATAAACATCTCCTATCGTCCCATTTGGGCTAATACATCTCATTTTGTTAATGCGCAATCCTGTACCCTCTGAGAATTCAACAGGGGTTTGGCCACTAAGTGAAATTATAAAGCTTTTTTCGTTATAGTCTGAATCTAAGGTTTCAATAAGAATATTATTAGTGTCAACTGCACTAGTACTGCTCAGCCAAAATGATGTAGGCGTATCGCTAATTGCATACTGACTAGCAAGCGGCCATATAAGTTTGGTAGTCGTTGTTATATTGTTGGCATATGAATTCACATAAACCATCCTATGCCCTGCTATCTGTCCCTTTGATATGCTCAGATGTAAAGGCTCGTTTGATACTTTTTGACGGCGAATATACGCCTTGTCACTCGTCATCAAGTCATCAGGCAAGCCCTGAATTATAGAGGGTACTCTACTCATAGCGTTGGCATCACGTTAGCAGGAAAATCATCTGCTTTTCCGAAAAAAGCGGCTTGAACGTAAAGCTGCGAGCCGATAGGTGCCGCAACAGCGCCTGATTTCATTATAATACTTGTATATGCGTTAGTCTGGTTGAAAGTCTCTGTATTTAATACTTCAAGCAAGACAAATCCATCACCTAATAGAGTGAATTTATAATCGACAGGTGAGCCACTCGCCAAGGTGTTTGTCTCTATATTGAATAGAGAAAACGAATTCAAGCCTGCATCATCAAAAGTTGCAATCTGTATCCTTTGATTAGCCCATGAATCCATAACCTTGTATATTATCGCAGTGTAGTGCTTTTCGCCCGCTAGTATGCTCGGTATTTTATTGTCGAAATTAGTATTTAATGTAAATTCACCCGCACCAGTTTGCTCGGCTAGGCCCACAACATCAGCCCCGCTTGGATTAGCTATTGTTACATTTTCAATAGTCCCGTCAGCGTCCGGACGCCACCCACTCGGGTCAAACGGACTGGGCATGTAATTAGTAACATAAGGATAGCTAACAATAAAACTAGGATTGTGTGACTTTCTTACGCGTCTTTGTTTTTGTTTGTGCCACGCTTGAAACACTTGTGTTTCCGTTGTCGCATAGCTCGGGCTTGTTAGTGTTATCATCTTTTAAACCCTCGTTTATTTGCTTCTTACGGATAGTCTGCATCAAGGTCGTAAAATCAACTGCTTGACCTGGCACTAAGCCATCTTTATTTAATTCTGACATATTAAACCTTAAATAGCGCCCCTCCGAAGAGGGGCTTTATTATTAGTTAGTTACTAAGAACGCTAATGGTACAAGCTTGCGATCTACAACACGGTTCCAGCTTGTGGCTAGCTTCAATTCAGCAATGCTGAAGGAGTCACCAGAAGGAGTGCCGGTTGATTCAAAACCGAACGGGTGCAAGATTTGAGTCTTACGAGTCCATAGGGTAGAGATACCGCCACCGTTACCGCCTGACTCAGCACGCTCCAATTCAACTGGGTATTCTGGCATGCCTTCGCCGTAACCGAATGCACCAGCGCCAAATAACACTGTGGTATATTTGAAGCCATCAGTTGAACCAGCTGTCACAGTCATGCCATCATCAACAATTACACGTTTGCCCATGTAAGTTGGGATAGTCATTTGACCTTGTGAATCAGGGATGAAGTCAATGTCGTCAGCGTCAACCATTTGCTTGTACACTTGAGAGTGAACAGCAATTGCACCTGTATTGGTGAAGGCATCGCCCAAAGTGAACGCAGCTGCGGTGAAATTAGAGCGGCTAAACTTAGTAGCAGCAGATTGACCGGCAATAGACTCAGAAGCAACATCAACAACCATATCACCGGAGTCATTCGCCACGTTATCCGCTAGGATGCCGTCACAAGAAGCAATTAAACGGCGCTGCCATTGACGCATCCAGTATGTGTCAACACGGTTGCGAATGTGAGTCATTGCATTTTCACCCATTGCCAACTCAGCTGCTAGGTCAGATGCAGATAAACCTTTGTTTAAGAATGCTTTGCGGCTTACCTGCTCGGCTTGGGTTAGTTTCTGCGCTGCTGCAACTTCAGCAGGATCATCGCTAGTTAGGTTAGCTTCGATAGCAGCGTCAATGTCATTCCAGAATGGTAATTCTGCTTTTTTACCGGCTGCGTTTGCTAGTGCGTCAAGTAAAGGCGTGCGAACAACAACACCAGATTGATAGAATGCTGTTAGCTCAGGTGAGTTTACAGCAGGTAGGTCTTGAAAGACGGTTACGTCGATAATGTCGGCTAATTGGGTAGTTGCCATGGTTTAATTTTCCTTACAAGTGGGAAGCTGTGCTTCGTAGTCGTTCATACTCTTCTGGGCTTTCGCGCTTAATTTGCACTAGCTCAGCAGAGGTATATTCGAATGGATTTACAATAGCAGCGCCCGTGCTTGTGGAACCAGTCGAGCGCCCGCCCGTGGAACCTGTACCAGCTAGGAAAGCATCATAACGACCGCTTTCTTTAATGGTTTTCTTTAGCTCATCCAGCGAGCTTGCGCCGTTGCCAGATACTTTTAATTCATGCGAATCAAGGTCGTAATCAATACTAAAACGAGACTTAACCAAATCGCGTAAGTCTTCATTCTTCGCGCCACCAGCTCCCAATTCAGTAACTAGGTCATTAATGGCGTTGTTGATTTTCTCGGTTTTAATACTGCCGGTTAGCTCGTTCATGCGTGCTTTTGCTTCCGCTTCACGTTCTGCATGGATGCGCTCTAAAGCTTCTTTATCACCTGCCGCTTTAGCCGCTTCTTCTTGAGCATTGCGAACTTGCTCGGCAGCTTCATCGGCTTTGGCCTTTAATTCGGCCTTTTCGCTTTTCAGGTTTTCGTTTGTTACTTTCAGGCCTTTCACTTCCGCATCTAATTCTTCTTGCGTGTAAAAAGTCTTGATTACACCTTCGTGTTCAATTTGTACTGGCATTCTAGCACCCGCTAAAGTTGCTCGGCTTAACGACCTGTCAAGCCTTCTGGTTGTGATTATAGCAATTAACTATCAAGTGTTAAACCGCTATTGTCATCGGCTATTGATGCGTCTATTTCTTCATCTGTTCGCCCTTCTTCGAATCCGATATTTTTTGTTCGGATCATGTAGCGAACGTCTTGGTTAGAAATAACGCCCATGGTTTTAAGCCCAGTGATTCCATTCAATACTTGTGGGTCAATTGACGACTCCCAGAATTCAGTATTCAGGCGGTAAGTCACTTCTGTATCAACGCCAAGGAAGCGAAGAAAGTCTTCTAGCGCCTTTTCTAGCACGTCGGATAGATTGTTTACGGCGATGTCCAGTGCGCTGGCCTCACCGCTTGCATTGATTCGTGCCGCTTCTGCTGTCTCGTTTTGGCCGCCCTTGGTGACAAGTTTCGCGCCCAGCTCTTTCATGCGCTCAATCTTGTTTTCCATTTGAGATGCACCAAGATTGGACTCGCTGGCTTGTACCATCTCAATGGTGCCGCCCTTGGTTTGCAGCCCTTGGCGAGCACCTACCTTGACGCCTGCTGGGTTAGCCGATGCGAACTCTTCAACACCCATCTCACCAATATCAATATGCAACGTAGGGCACCCAAGTAAGTAAGACGCCTCCTCTACATTGGCCGTTGATTGGTAGTGGCTTATATTCATATTGGCAAGGTCGAGCAGCATAGGCGCGTCAACGGCTGGCGTGTTGTCTTCAGTGCCAGCGATGTAAAACGGGATATGGTCAAGCGGCTGGCCATTGGCTAGCACTACAATCTCGTCACCTTTCGGCACACTGCCATCATCGTAAAGCTGCATTGTGTACTGGCCTTGATCATTCATCCGCAACACACGGTATTGATATTCACTCTCATGGTCGAATTCGTCTGCGCTTGTCTCGATGGTTTCACGCAACACAACCAGTGTAAGCATAGAACGCCCGCTCACTGTGCCTGTTTTCCAGTTTACAATAGATTCAAACACATAAGGCAATAACACAGGACGCGCACCTGATAGGCGCTCGTCAAGTTTGGTCAGTCCTTCTTGATCATTGGTGTAGTCTGCTAGAATACCAATCCGGCCAGCTTCTTCTAGCTCGGTAAAGCCAAACTTGGCCAACTGCTCAAGGCTTTTGCCACTGCCGTCTATATTGTATAGATATTCGTCAAGCTGAGACGGCAAACCCTGCTCACCCATGTCAGCAGGTTTGCGGAATACCATACCACTGTATGACTTAGCAGCTTGGCGAGTTGCACCAAGGAAGTATGCGCGCTCTTTATAAACTGCATAGCGGCTAGCGTCGGACTCGGCAAAATCAGCAGGGAGGTAGGTTTTACCCTTGCTTTTGATAGTACGCTGGCCCTTTACGCTATCGCGGGTGCGCGTAACGTCGGGCAGGTTTACGATGTAATCAGGATGTAAAGTAGTAACGCCCATTATTCGGCCCTATAGTTTTTGCCTATTATAACACCATAGGCTAATTAATAAATGATATGGAGATTGGTTTGAATTCTTTACCGATGACAAGCATATCCGAAATGGCATCGACACACGGGTCGACCGTATCGTCGTGCGTGCTGTTCGGGAACTGGCTGTGCTCTCTTAAGAAGTCGGAAAGAAAAGGTACATCAGTGCTAACGTAAACGTGCCCAGCTTCTACGCTTGGCGCAACATCCATTGCCCGAGTTAGCTTGTCAATATTACGCTGGACGGCTTTCACTGGCATACCTTCACGGCCAAGCGTTTGGATCAAGCCAGTGCCGCTAACCTTGTCCTCGATCTTCATTGCACGAAGGCTACCTGTCGCGCCACTGTTTTTGTGTTTTTTCCAGAATGCTCTAGCCTGTTGCAATAGCTCTGGCGCTTCCCACTTACCCCGCACCATGTCCAGTAGGTACGCCTTGCCATCTTTAGTTTTACCCCAGCACTGAAAAACACTGAAATCGTTTGTTTCTTTTGTTTTTTGCGCCGTATCAGCATAAATGGCACGCCATTCAAAAGTAGGCAAAGCAGTGTAATACTGCCACCACGCATCTTTGAATATACCTCCACCGATTGGTGCGGGTCGCTGCAAATACTGGCCAGCGTAAACATATGGGTTAGCTTTGTTTTTTCGTTGTAGGTCTCCTATTGGGAATTGTTGTGGCCAGAAGGATTCTCCCTCCTCAACTTCCGCGGATATGTTTAAGTGCTCCCATTCTTCGCCGTTGCCACCGTCTAGCAGATAACCGGATAAGTCAGACTCGTGCAGGCGCTGCATGATTACTATGATAGGCGTATCAGGTCGGTTTTTCCGGCTTTCCATGGTCGTGGTGAACCAGTCGATAACATTCTCTCGCATGGTGTCGCTCATAGCCTCACCAGCTTTGTGAGGGTCATCTATCACGATAGCGCCGCCGAATGTGTCGCGCATCTTGCCTGCGCCGTAGCCTGTAATAGTACCCTCCGCACCAGTGGCATACACGATGCCGCCCTGCTCGGTTCTAAACTCGTCTTTAGCGGATGAATCGCGCTTTATTTGAGTGTGGTCAAATATCTCGCAGAATTGCTCGTGCTGCATGATAGCTCGAACATTGTAGGCGTTATTTGTGGCTAGGCGTTTAGAGTAGGAGGCATGGATAAACTCGGAATCTGGGAAGTTACCCATACACCAAGCCATGAAATTAATCACGGCTATTTCAGTCTTGCCAGATCGAGGCGGTACATTAATTATAAGTCGCTTGCAGTCGCCCATAACAACACGCTCAAGAGCGCTACAAATAGCCTCTTGATGCCAGTTATCCACTAAGTCGATACCCTTGCGCGCCTTAAACATCGTCCGCACAAAGGTAAGCAGATCACAGCGACTGTCGGCTATTTGATCAACTGTCAGCATGTTTACGTTTTAGTGCGTCAAGAACTGCGGTCCCGTTGTCTTTCGGCGACATAGTGCCGTCACTACTAGTGACATCAACTTTATCCCCCAATCCAAGATTACGAATAACAATCGGCGCATTGTATTTGCCAATCATAGCGCCTTCTAACTGACTAGCCTCGCATTGGGTTTTGATCTTGCTTACGGCTTCCGACAAGTGGTGGCCTTCTTTTGACCAAGCGTTAAGCGTCTGCCTTGCAATGCCAAGAAACGCAGCAAAACCCTGCATAGTTAGAGGTAGGTATTTTTCGGTATGCAGTGAAGGGTCGGAAGCAATAGGCGTGTGAATGCGCTCAGGGTTTTCGTGCTTGTGCTTGGCGTACTTGTTGAACTCCCTGATTAGTTCTTCAGGGAACTCGAATATAAACGGGCGCGTGCCTTGGTCTTTTTCTCGTAGCTGGTAAAGCTGGTTGCCATGCTGAAAAGGCATAGATAGTCTCCTATAAATGCCTTGATTGTATCACTACTGCTGTGGTTAGTCTAAATGCTTGCAATCGTTAGCTATCGCCTGCCATGCCTCTATCTTATCGTAGGCATTAGGTGTTATCTTTGCGAGCTTAGCCAGTGCAGACTTAAGGTAGCCGTTACGCCCACGCAAGCTAGCAATCGTGCCGTTCTTTGCCTTACAGTCATTCGTCAGTTTGTTGTTCTCAGCTTCTAGGCTAGCTATGCGCCGCTTAGCGCTTTCTAGGCGGTCTAGTAGGTTTTGGTCGGTCATAGCAAACCCTCCTGCATTGGTGGTAGTGGTAACGGCTGCCAGTGGGTTACTCTGCTTCGTTCAAATCCATATTTAACAAAGTATTTACACGTATGGGTATCTAAATCAGATTGAGCGGCTCCATTAGCCATGTGAACTAGAACCTCCTGCCTGTCTTCCGGCAACCTATCATCAACACTAACCCACCCGCTCTGGTCTTTGGTGTATTGGTCGATCATATCTGGGATTAAATCATCATCTTTTTGCACGATGTACCCGTTTTTATCTAACCACTCTCTAATATTCTGCTTACTCATTGCCTTGCTCCAGTTTGTTTGCGTACGCATTCGCCATTTTAATAGAAAACTCTAGCATCATTCTTAAGGCGACATCACCTTCTGAATGCGCCTCAACTACTAGCTCTTGCATGTTATTAGAAAAGTCACTCAGAGCATCCACCCGCACCTTCGGCAGGCTGGCTTTTAGTTCGGCTAGTTCTTTTTCAAGCTCGATAGCAGCTTTGCGCAATGCTAATACTTGATCAACTGTTACGTGTGGTAAGCCTTTGATGCTCATTGTGATTGCTCCTCAAAACGCATAATTAAACCCAATATTGTACACAGACGGCATAACGATCATTTTTACGCCTATTGCATAGCCTAGTTTATATTCGTAATAAACGCCAGGGACGATAATTAAACCAAGTCCGACCGTCGTTAGATAGCCCTTATACCCATAAACAACACTCACACCTGCGCCTAGCTCGCTTTGTCCGCCCTTCCAGCAGCGCCCAGCGCCTGCTTGATACGAGCGCACACTGTACGAGTTTTTAAACGTAGCAGCGCCATAGAATCGGCCTGAGTCGTTGTATTGGTATTGGATAACTCGATTGTTTTCGTTGTAGTTTTCACTGCCTGAGTAATGCTGCGTGTATAAGCCTGCGTAGACTGATTGGCTGGCCTCTGTGTCTTCTGCCGCTAGCGCATAGGCTAGGATTAGCAGTAGTGTGGCCATTGTGATTTTGATGGTTTTCATGGTTGCTCCTTAGCTAAAAAACCGCCTCAGATGCTCTCGCATGTGATTGGCGGGTACTACCTATCACCTCCTGCTAGTGGATGATTCGTTCAATCTACACGCTCAACGAACGCCATGCAAGCGCTTTTTATCTGCGCGCGTGAGTCGTACTTTTCTGCCACTTGAGGCATGCCTGTATCAATCACCGGCACTTCGACATGAAGCACCAGCACATAAGTAAAACACCACAAAAGCCCGATTATGTAAGCGATTCCGCTATCCATTGGATTAGCTCCTCTTCGTGCTCCTTGCATACGCTAACAATCTGCCCATGGACAGTGTCATGCACTCGCCTATCACCTATCGATTGGCAATCCATGAAGCAGCAAGGCTCTTGCTCTTCGTATGGCGTGTAGTAAGCCATTACTGCACCTCCGTCATGTACCAGTCGTATAGACCTTCTGCGCTATCAATCTCAGCTGGTATTTCGCTTGTACGCTCACGACCTTCGTCATCTTTCGTTACCAGCTCAAACCAATAAAAGCTTCCCATAGTTCCTACATGCTCCATGAGAATTACTTTCATCTTTTCCATTATTGCTGATGCTTCTTCAAACTCGCAATACTCTGGCGGGAATACCAATCCTGTACTCATAAGGGTGAGCACTTCATGGCGGTTTCTTCGCATTTGTAGGATCATTTTGTTGGCTCCTTTAGGCAGAACCCAGCGTTTAAAATTCCATCTGCTAATACGCCCTCGCTAAGATTCCCCTGAGCCACAATAATTTCTATTAATAATTCACGCTCGGATTTTATGGGGCGGTAATTGAATTCATGGCCTTGATAGAAGCCACCGCCGTTTGGCGCGCAAACCATTTTACCACGGAATCTTCCAATTGGCTCGCAACTAGTCCAGCCAAAATTAGGGTGATCGAATTCACACTCAACCCCAACCTCCGGCACAAATGCTGACTTGGTTGGGCGCTCGGCTAGTAGCTCATACCCATCAATATCACTGATATAATTCTCTAATGATATTAAAGATGATCTTTGTTTATCCCATAAAACATAATTATCTGTAGACTCTGTATTTTGATCCCACCACTCCGGATCATTCAGTTGCTTTTGTGTTGGTTTCATTTTTGTTGCTCCTTGTTAGTTTATAAACCAAGTATAAACACCACGGCCAAGTAATCAATTCAACTTTTAGATATGTTCGCGGGGATATGTATAGAAAAAGCCGATATGTGTACATGAGAATGTGACGTGTATAAAAAAGCCCCGAACATATAAATGAGCGGGGCGAATAACTCACACGATTTGAGGGCGACCGGGTAACTCCCAATCCGTTAACCTTGGTGAGGTAATAATTGGCCGAGATGGTAGGATTTGAACCTACGACAATGTATCACCGCTACCAGGCTGCGGCCACATCTCGATAAAAGCCCAACTAGGCAAGGAGTAAACCTAGTCGGGCTAACGTAGGCGGAGCGACCTACAGGGCTATGGTATCACTACTCCTAAACCATCTGCAAGTTAATCGTGTGTCGCTCAACTTCTCCGTATTCCTTGTGGTAAATAATCGCCTTGCTATCCTGCCCAGCTCGATAGCCTCCCCATGCTGCATAAGCATCTTTTGCGGCCAATGTACGGAAGCTCTCAACCTTGCAGCCTGCGTACTCTTTCATACTATCGTGATGGATGTGTCCGGTTAACCAGTAGCGGTGAATGCAATCGCCCCACATTTGTGGTCGGTCTGTTGCCATTACGCCTGGTAGTGCTGGCATCTTCGTGCTGTGACCATGGTGAACACCAAAGCAAGTCTTGCCGAACTGAACATAATGGTAAGGAGTGGGGCTTTCGTCTACTGTGACGCGCTTCTCTTTTTCGTAAATGTTGGCCAGTGCAACATTAAGGAACATAGAGCTAGTATCGTCATGGTTGCCAGTTGCATTGATTATTCGCACCTTCTTGTGATGATCTAGCGCACTTTCAATCATGCGACGCATTATACGGATGCCAATTTTTACCATCTTGGCATAGCGGCTATCAACGTCTAAGCTGTGCCCACTTCGAGTAGTCACGCCTTCCATGTTGTCGTAATGGAAGTAATCACCAAGGTTAACAATGCAGCACTCGTCACAGCGTGGCGCGGTCTTTACCAATCGGTCAAACACAGCAGTAAACTTATCCTCTGCAATCATTAAATCCCAATCTTGCCCCGTTTCATCTGCCCAGCTGAGCATACCGATATGCGGATCACCAAGCGGGTAGACTGCCATCGTGTCCTTTGAGTAGCCTTTGTCTGCCTTGCGCGGTTTGATAGGCTTAACGTCTTTACATAGCGCCTCTACCGCCTCTCGCATTAACTGCTCTTTGATGTCCCAGTCTTGCGCGGTCTTAACCCATTGTATACGTGGCTGGCCATCTTCGCCGTATAACGTTGACGTGCCCTTTACCTGGTAACCTACCGGTACCTGGTGTGTCATATCATGCGCCGGTGATTCACCACGTTTTGCACACTTAGCTTTAAGCGATGTGATCGACTTCGCAATAGTGGAAGGGTCAATACCTAGCTCTGCTGCTGCTGCTGCTTGAGTTCCAAGGCGCTCGATTGATTCGAGGAATTCTATTTGGCGATCAGTTGCCAGTTCTTTTTGTAGTGGTGTCATAGTGTTGCTCCGTTCATCATCTTAAAAATAGCATTAACGGTCACATCATGCGCGTGCTCTCGTAGTTCGTCTTTTTGTTGTTTTGGTAGTCGTAAGTAGTGTTCCCATTCTTTGTCGCTGAGCAACTCAGCAACGTCATAACACATGTCGAACATTGAGAACGGGCCGGATTTGTCGCCGTGAACGTCCCACATGACACGGCCAACCATATTTTGGTTTAGCCGTGATAGCAGGTGTTTTAGTGGTTTTGGTTTGTTCATTTTGTGTGCTCCTTTGTGTGAACCCTAAATATAGCCTACTTGTCGGATTGTGCAAGTTTTTCTAGGCGCTCGATTTCTGCCTGTGCGTAGAACTTAATCTTTTTGGCATCGCGCAGCATATCGGAATGACTTACCAAGCCGTAGCGGTAACATGCGCGAAATATCTCACCAATCTGCGCATTCATATTGCGATGACTAATAAGGTGCTGCAACTCAGCTGCGCATTCTGGTAGCTCGTAATAGCTGGCGGTTGAGCCGTCGCTGCGTTCTTTGTCATCCGAGTCTAGAAGAGCTCGCACTTTTTCTTGAGCGTATTCGGCGAACTCTTTTGTTTTTACATAGTGATTATATTTATCAGCCATTAGTTTTTCGGCTGGCTTGTCTTCTGACTCAGGGTCGCCCCAAACAGCCCTATATGCCGCTTCGCTGTCCATTGTTTTCCGCAGCTCCTTAAATTTATCGGATTTTGATGCTTTGTCCGAATTCGCAGGGACTTTGATCCTGTCTATGTATTTTCCTAATTCTTCTTTTGTTATAAATCTGTCGGTATGCAACAAAAATTCATTATCTTTCTCTGGAATCCAGTCCGGCATGGTTACGCTTTTGTGGGTGGCCAAGATATCGCCTCTTGGTGATGTTTGTAGCTCTCCATGCCATTCTCCATTTATAAACAGCCACTCCTTAATCTCCGGCTTTTCGTGCCCGTGGTCGTAGGGGTTTTCGCCACGATCTATATGCCCCCAGAAATTAGAAATCTGAGGTGATTTCCCCCAATCAAAAGCATCGGACAAGATACCACCGGCCAAGTCCCATGCTGGCCTATAATGGCACTCCTCGAAATCAATAATCCTCTGCAATTCATAATCCGCCAGCGCCTCGCCAATAACGTCAGCTATTTGTTTATAGCACGTTAGGTCGGTTGGTTTCATTTGTTTAGCTCCTTTAGTAGTGCGTCGGCCATGGATACGGCGCTAGCCGCCGCGTGCTCGTAATGCTGCGGGCTATTACTGTCTGTGGCTTTCCATGCTATGTTTGCCATAATATTCATAGCAATCATTTCGCGCTTAGTTAGGCCATTGCAATTTGGATTCATGTTGATTCCGTCTATTTGCTCACCAATTGGCATCGCTGGCATATCTGCGTTATTCATTGCTCTCTCCTTAGTATGTCCACTCAATCTAATTCATCCGGATCTTCTGTTTCGCTGCATTCAATATGCGCAACCCCAAATGACTTGCAAGCTTTCTCATCGTCATCGTAAACAGCTTCTCCACAGTAAAAACAATTATCCATGTCGGCTCTCTCCTTTGGCTTTGGCGATGGCTGCCTCAATTTTGGGCAGGTCAAACTCGCTCCCTAGAAGCTCTAAGCAGTACTCCAAAGCCTCAAGCATATCCGGCGCGGCTGCGATGAGGTTGGCGTTGGCAATATGCTCCGATAACTTACTTTTGTACGTATGTTTTGATCAAATTAATGCACCATTTTCTTCGCATTCAATAGTAATATAATCTGAATTTAATATCTCGCTCGGATAAAATGCAACCCAAGGCCCTTTAGTATATTCTGTCATTTTATTTACTCCCCTATTATACTAACACTAAATTCCCAAAACGCTTCGTCATCGTCAGGCAGGGATATTTCTTTATACGGTAGTATTTTTATGCATCCTTTTTTTTCTAGCCATAGATAAAACCATGTTTTTGAGCCTTCTTCTTTCCACTTCTTTACTTCGTCACTAACATCAAAGTCAATCAATGCCGTGCAGTTTGCATCTATTTGATACGAATCATGCTCTCCTGACGAAAATGACACTAAGTGACCTTTTACTATTTTGTTCTCGTTATTCATCTTCTCCACTCCTTTATTAAACACCTATTCAGTGTATCACATGCTATACGGTTAGCAAGCCTTTGATCTGCTCCAGCTTCTCAACCTGCCACTGCTCAAGCGCCCTTGCATAGCGCCCCTGTTGGTGATTCTTCATCACGTCGATGCTCACACCAATAGCGCGGGCCTGCTGTGTTGTTGAGAAGCCTAGTTTTACTAGGTCGTTTACTAGGTTGGTCATACATTCACCAAATATATATGTGTAAGTTTAGCCATTCATGCTGTGAATGGCGCGTGGTAGTCTATGAGTTATGCGAAGCCTCTAACCTTGATGTGTTTGATATAACTGTTCTTTCGGACTGCAAGCAACCGCATGACATAGTGTTTCCTGAGTAAAGGTTTGAAGTCCTAACCTTTTTTGTGTTTCCGCATTCACATTTGCAAAGCATTACCCTTTCCCCTGCCCTTCCGTCCTTTCTTTTTGTTGAATGGCTATAACTGTCAACTGTTAGCTTCCCAAAAACCTCTCCTCCCATTAAAGATGGCCTCTTTATTCCCATACCTTCCTCTCCTCTCGTTTATGGTGTGTCCCACTTAGTTACAGTATCAATTGCCGCACTCAAAAATCCTTCCCTTTCATCTTGATTGAACATGCCATCGCCTTCTGGCTCAGCTTCGTACACCAATTCACCCCGAACGTCTGGACATTCAGCTGTAAAGCAACCATGGCGCAATCTTAAGTACGCCACCTGCTCCCCGTCCTTCTTTACGTCGTACTGCTCTGGCGATTCGTTGCAGGTTTTTATTAGCTCGTATCCGTTTATGATCATTGTGCTGCTCCTAATTAATAAAACACCAACACAGTGTATTCTATGAAGTTCTGGTGTGCAAGCTAAACAACGCAAAAAAACAACGGCCAAAACAAAAACATGGCAAGGACATCCATGTAAGTGAGTACCACTACATTTTCGTCCCGAATAATCATGAATGACACTACAGCTCCGATTAATAAGTATGTGATTAGTAAGGATATAAAGATCATTTGATCGCTCCAGTTTGTTATGTCTTTTTAGCTTATACGCTAATTTAGCGCCTTGCAACTAAAAAAATAAGATACACAACATACACAAATCATACACACTGCTGTGTATAATTAATGATAATCATTCGTATTGTAAGTCTTTGTTTTATATATATTTTTTATATATATATTATATAAATAAGATAAAGATACACAGATACACAGACACCTAAAGACTAGTCAGCAGAAAACCACCTATTTTTAGAAAGTGTCTTAAGGATTGTGTGTATTTGTGTATGTTGTTTCGAAATGAGCTGTAAGCTGTTGATTTGTAAGGGTTTTAAACATACACAAAGCGTGTGTATCTCTGTGTATGTTTGTGTATTTGCAAGATTGCAAATGCCCTACAACCCTTATAGTACGGGGTTTCTAGCAGTTTTTAAAGTATTTTATTACCGGCTGTCCTTTGCGCTCGTTTCCTGTGTCTTGTTTTGTTACATGACCAGCCTCGACAAGCTCATCTAAGACAGCAGGATCAAACCCACGCACACGGTTTTTAATAACACCAATGGTCTGACCTTCATCTTTAGATAGAAAGCTAATGATCTTCGCCGCCATGCGGTCTGTTTCGCTCTCTGCGCTGTTTGAATGGGCGAGCAATAGCTTCGCATCAATATCCTGCTTAGCAAGCGCCACGGCCCACCTGACGTGCTCAGCGGTGCGTAAACCCTCCGGTAGTGCCAGTATCAGACTAACCTTCGAGGCCATTTCATAGCCACGACGAGGAACGGCCTCCAAGCCTGTTTGGTTTTTGTGCTGTTCTGCCAATTCCCAAAAGTATTGATAGGCACTGTCTAGCAGTTCGGCGGCTTCGTCGGTTGTAGGCACGCTGGTTTTTTCGCCGGTGAACTCAATACGGGCGTCCGGCACAACACTAAAAGAACCTGGTGCATGGATATTCTGTAGCGTGGCCTTCATCGTTTCCGGCATCGGCAACTTCTTGAACATAGCCTTGCGCTTTGGATTGTTCTCCTTTTCCCTAAATATCATTGAACGAGACAGAAAACCGTTTGTTGCCTGCTCATAATCAAACAACCCGTCGAACGTCGTTGCTGTTGTGTAGCCGATAATGGATAGGTACGGCGAATCAATCCCCTGATCAATCGTCGATAACTGGCGCTCGACCGTCTTTAGCTTCCGTTCAAGCAGGTCAGAACTGCGCCCGTCGTCTAGCTGTTTATTGATTGCTGCGTATTCTTTGCTTAGCACACCCCTGATTTCTTCTTTAAGGTCACCAGTGATTGGCAAGAATGAATCCGCTTTTGAATACACCGACATTACGGCACCTAATAAACCCTCAAGGTAAGAGGCCCCGCCACGGGTCATTGCATTCTTAACCTTGGTTAACTGGATGCCTAATTCATCCACTGAGTAAAAAGCCGCTTGGTGGCGTAGTAGGTTTCTGTATAGCTCCTGCTCTGATTTGAACGCGCCATATAATGCCGGTGATAAATCACACACGCGCATGATCTCTGCAAACGCTTTGCCCACGGCTTCTTTACCGGTGCTCGAGCCAGCTACGCAAAACGCGATGATGTTAGGGGTCATGCCGTCCATTTCATCACGGTAGCGCATACCGGCAATATTACTAATAGCCGTTAATGCCGCAGCCACCGCTAGAGATTCGCGAGGATATAATGACTGGGAGTTAATCCAGTCTGCCAACTGGCCAACAAAGCCAGGCGGGCGCAAAAGGTCAATGTCCTGCGGCGTAGTGTCTTCCGGCATATCAAACGTGACGCTTGGCGTAAACTGCACGGATTCTACGTAACCGCCTTCGCGGGCGTAGTGTACAAGGGTGCCTAGTGATACTGGATTGCTAGACTTACCGAATGACTGCCAGCGCTTGTCTAACTCGCTAGATGATGGGTAGGTATTGCCGCCTGCGCTCCAATCGTCCCATAAGTTAAACCCACTGCCTTGCGTGGCGTGGTGCAGTGCCATGCCGATGCGAATCCATTCTTCATGGCCACACGATGGATTAATGCACGCTAACATATCTCGCAAGTCAGCGTCTGATACGTCAACTGTTTGACCATCTACCACGGCGCGGTGAAATTCAGGTTTCTTTAGTAGCTCGATCAATGCCTGAGGGGCGGGGGTGATGTCGGATGGGTCGCCATGCTCCGCCTCGTATAGATTGCCACTGGCGTGAACAGAACCAGCTCCCACAACAAAGCCACCTGTCTTGAAGTCGATACCGCTGAACTCTTTATGAGTCTGGACCATGGCGATAGGCTCGGGAAGTGAAAAATAAACGTGTTTTGAGCCGCCACCGCTGCCTGTCTCGACAATAAAGCCAGACTCCCTCGCTGATGGGATTAGAGCGCACAGCTTCTCATAAGATGAAACCCCGCCGTTGCGAGCGTCCACGTCTACAACAAGCAAACCAGAAACCAAAACACCAAAGCCAGTTTTAAAGTGGCCTAGCTCTTCAAATACTTCTAGCTGGTCTTCTGACCAGTGTGGGGTGTGTTGCCATGCGCTTGTTCTAGGGTGTTTAAAAAATGCCTTACAATTAGGATTGCCGCATTCGCACATTTCGTCTTTAACGCCGTATAGACCGAAAACTTTTAGGCCCGCGTCTATGTATTCTTGATGATCCATTAGTTTTGCTCCTTATTTTCCCATGAAATAACATCCGGTCTTAAGTCTTCCCTTTTGAAATCCCCGCCTGTTTTTATTTCTGCTACGATTGCACACTTTGCACTAATACGGCCACGGGCAATCCAGTTGAAAACTGCTTGGCTTGAAACACCCATTTCACTGGCTAATTGAGATTGCCCACCAAAGTAACTAACTAAACATGTTAGCTTGTCCTTTTGCTGCTGTTTTATTTTTTCTGCGTATGTCATTTTATGATCTCCTATGTAAGTGGCTGAACAATAGCACACAAAAAAAGTTTAAAAAAGTGTTTACTTTTCATTTTTGATACTTTAATCTGCTCACCACTGGCTAACACAAACCAGTAAAAACAAACCAAAAGGAGCAAAGCCAATGAGCTTATTAGATGAACTAGAATCATCAGCGCCACAAGCGCCAATGATCACAATCGTGGGGTTTCCAGGTGCCGGTAAAACGTCGCTCGCTGGGCTATTCCCTAAATCAATCTTTATCCAAGCGGAAAACGCTAAGACTGTATTCGAGTCGGTTGAAGGCGATAATAAGCCGGCCTTCCTAAAGCACTTACCTTCGCCATCCAAGGCAAACCAAGTGCATACCTCTAAGGAGGTTATGAGCAAGCTTCGCATGATCTTACAAGAAGAGCACGACTATCAAACGCTAGTGATCGACTCTATCACCTCGCTTAATGCTTTATTCGAGCAAGAAGTTGTTGAGTTTGACGATCCGAACAACGGCAAAAAAACCGAATCTATCGGCAACGCCGCCGGCGGATACCATAAAGGCTACGATGTATCTATGGGAATGCACGCAAATGTCGTGCGAGCTTGTGAGTACATTCGCAGCAAACGCAACATGACAATCGTATTCTTGGCGCACACTGGCTTAAATAAGGTTAAAAACCAGCCGGATGAAACCAGTGAATACAGCACCTATTCTCTAGCAATGCACGAACGCAGCCGCAAAATCTATATTGATAAAAGCGACGCTGTGATCTACATTAAAAAAGAGCAGTTCGTTATGGGCGGTGAGCAAGACAAAAAAGGCAATCAAACGAAAGCCGCGCGGGTTACAACAACCGGCGACCGTATTTTGATCACCTCGTCAGACGGTACTGTCGGCTATGTTGACGCGAAAACGCGCTACAAAATGCCACAGGAGATTAAATTCATGGAAGGCGAAAACCCTTTGCTTTCTTACATTCCATTTTTCAACCAAACCAACAACCAATAAAAGGAAAACACTATGTCATTCTGGGATCTATCAGACGGTAACAAAGCAGAATCAAACGGCTCTATGGATATGGGTGGCGGCAACATGGAGCCAATCCCTAACGGTACGGAGCTGTTAGCGTTAATCGACGAAGCCAAGCTCGACAGCTACGAAGATGATACCTATATTAGCCTTCGCTGGACTGTGCAAGCGCCAGAACAGTATAAGAATCGCAAGATCTTTCAAAAGGTTCGTGTGTTCGACACTGACTCGACAAAAGCCGATAAAGCAAAGCGCATGCTAATGGCAATTGACCACAACTGCGGTGGTAAACTAGCGGCATCAGGTGAAGCGCCAGGTGATCACAATATGCCTGCGGCATTGTGCGCCAAGCCGATGATGATTAAGGTGCAGATTTGGGAAATTAACGACAAGTCTGGCAACTGGGTATCATCCGTAGCAGCTCGCAATGCAACGCCAGCGCCGCAACCTGCGACGACTGACAATAATGCAGACGGCGACGATATTCCGTTTTGATCTTTAATAGGCGCGGCCAATGTGCCGCGCTTAAAGGAGTTTTTAATCATGGATTACATAGAAAAAGTAAAGAAAGCCATTAATCAGCTAGAAGCTGAAAGCCATCTGTCATCTGCCAATCAGTATTGGCTTTCAGAGCTTAAAGAGCTAGACCAAAAAGATGACGACATTACTGAAAGAGATTTTGCATTAATTGAACTGCTTACACCTATTGATTTCAATATAAGCAGTTCAATACCAGCGAGAAAGCAATTGGTCGTTAGCCGCAGGAATGAAGTGCAAATAGTAGTACCATTTTTAACAGGCGCTCCATTGGAAAAAGCCCTTGAATGGCTAAAAAGTAATAAGTTTAGCGGCCTTTGGGATTAAATAAGCGAGAAAAACAAATGACAACTGAAAACATAGAACAACGGAGCAAAAGCTGGTTTGAAGCCCGAAAAGGCCGCATAACTGGCAGCGTAGCGGGGGCAGTGCTTGGCCTGAACCCGTACATGAAGCCAGCCGATGTTATGCGCAACATGGTGCGCGACTATCACGGGGCAGATAGAGAATTTAAAGGCAACGTGGCGACGGAATACGGCACAGCAAACGAGCAAACTGCTATTTCATCCCTTGAAATGTTTCACCTTGATCAGCCAGTTGAAGAAACCGGCTTTCACGTTCACCCTGAGCACGACTGGCTAGGCGCAAGCCCAGACGGGTTGATCGGTGAAGACGGCATAGCGGAAATTAAATGCCCATTTGGCCAGCGAGGCAAATACGTGCCAGAGTTCAAATCGCTAACAGATCAACCGCACTACTTCGCACAGGTGCAGATTGAAATGGCATGCACTGGCCGAACATGGGCTAAGTTTTACCAGTGGGCACCAAACGGCGATGCGATTAGTGAGCACGCATATAGCCAAGCTTGGTTTGATGAAAACCTGCCAAAGTTGGAGGCGTTTTATCAATCTTATTTGGTCGAGCGTGAACTGCCAAACGCGCAGCGCTATCTTGAGCCTAAGCATAAAGAGCAGAGCGATACTTTTGTTGTTGATTTAGTTGAGGAGTACCAGCTGCTATCAGCGAAAATAAAAGAGTACGAGCAGGCAAAAAAAGACCTGTTAGCTGAGATAGTCGAACGCTGCGGCGAGCGTCAAAGCGAAATCAACGGCCATAAGCTAACCAAGGTAGAGCGAAAAGGTTCGGTTGAGTATGCCAAGGTGCCAGAATTAAAAGGCGTAGACCTTGAGCAGTATCGCAAGAAGCCATCAAGCTATTGGAGCCTAAAATGAATAGTCAGCAGAAATTTATATACAGCAATATATTTAACGAGTGTATAAGTTTAGGGTTGACACATTCAGCTAGCAATGATGCCGCCGAAGCTGGTGTGTCAATGTACAATAAACAACAATACACGGGTAAGCCAGTTGATCTTATAAAGCAGTGTGTAATTAAGGCTAAAAAGTTAAACAAAAAGGAGATAAAAAAATGAGCGCATTTGTAAAGATAGAAGACGCATACGCAGTAGTTCGAACATCGTCAGGACTATTTAAGCAACTAGACTTGTTTATTTACGATGGTGGCTTGTATGCAAAAAACGGCGCTGGTTATGTTCAGCTAAACATGGATAGGTCCACATCTAACGATAAGGTAAGATGGAGGGAGATTAACGGAGTCGAATGCAAGTCAGGTCGATTCGGCTGTATTTCTGTTTGATTAACAGCCGCCAATGCGCGGCTAAGGTTTTTCTATGTACGATCCTAGACCGTACCAGCAGGATGCTATTGATGCCATCCTAGCATGGATTAAAAAAAGCTTTGAGCCTTGCATGATTGAGGCAGTCACAGGCGCGGGCAAATCAATCATTGTGGCCAAGGTTGCAGATTTTGTTCATAGCACAAGCGGTAAGCGCGTACTTTGCTTGCAGCCATCGGCAGAATTAACAAAACAAAATCACGAGAAATACACTAGCTACGGCCTAGACGCTTCTATCTATTCATCTAGCGCGGGCGCAAAGTCGCTGCGTCACCATGTTGTGTTTGGAACCCCTGGTACTGTTAAGGGTAACATCAACGGATTCAAAGACACGGCAGCCATCATTGTCGATGAATGCCACAAAACAACGCCAACAATCCGCATGATTATCGAAAAAATAAGAGAATTTAACCCAAATGTGCGCGTCATTGGCTTGACTGCCACGCCCTATATAATGGGCGGCGGTTGTATTTACGCATACGACGAGAACGGCAACCCAGTACCAGAAGATCAAACGCTCGACCCGTTCTATAACACATGCCTGTACCGTATAACTGGGCCTGAGCTGATTAGCATGGGCTATTTGACTCAACCGCACGCTGATCCAGACCACGCAGCAAGCTATGACGTATCAAATATTAGCCGCCATACTCAAAAAGAATACGAGCAAGCATTCGAGGGACGAGGCCGCAAAACAGCTGAGATCATCGCAGACGTTGTAAGGCACACCCATGGACGCATGGGTGTGATGATATTCGCGGCAACAAAAAACCACGCTGTCGAGTGCATGGAAAGCCTGCCACCCGAAAACAGCCGCATGGTAACGGGAGAAACGCCAGCGGGTGAACGCAAGCAAATTATAGCCGATTACAAAGCGCGCAAATTCAAATACCTAGTGAACATAGGGGTGCTTACCACTGGCTTTGACGCGCCGCACGTTGATGTTATAGCGATATTGCGCGCCACCGAATCCGCCAGCCTATTGCTGCAAATCATTGGCCGCGGCCTTCGCATTCATCCAGAAAAGCAAGATTGCCTAGTGCTGGACTATGCTGAAAATATAGAGCGCCACCAACTGGAAAACGACCTATTCTCGCCGCAGATAAAAGCACGTAAGAAGAATAAGGGTGAGCCTATCGATGTTTGCTGCCCGCTTTGCAATACCGTTAATGAGTTTAGTTTACGCCCTAACCCAGACGAATTGCCAATTGACCAAGATGGAGATTTTACAGACTTAAACGGCAACAAAGTAACGGTGGAAGATCAGCCAATGCCTGCCCATTTTGGGCGCCGTTGTTTTGGGCAATCCATTGTGGCTGGCCAGTCTGTGCGATGTGAGCACCGTTGGTCGTCAAAACCTTGCCATGAGTGCGAGCATGAAAACGATATAGCTGCTAGGTTCTGTGAGTCATGCAAAGAGGAATTGATTGATCCTAACGAGCGCCTAGCTGTCGAGTTTCACCGTATGAAGGCAGATCCACTAAAGGTCAGTACTGATTACGTGCGCGCGTTCTCTATGCAACAGCACATGAGTAAGGCGGGCAATCTCACAATAAAGGTCCACTACGTCACTGATTATGCTAAATTTGATGTGTGGTATAACCCAGATAGTAAGGTATCTAAATACCGTGGACTGTACGAAGACTTTAGCAAGGCGTACTTCTTTGGCAAAGTTGCTCCAGATATAGCGACGTTTTTCGAGCATAGAGACAAAGGAATACCACCAAAAACAATCACTTACCAAAGACAGGCCGGTAAGAAATACTGGAATGTTTTTGCTCATAATCAGCCAGTAGATGTGGAGCCAATAAATGAAGCTACCTAAAACCGTCCCCGTATTCGGGGACACTAAATACCGTGGTGATTGCCCTAGCGAAACTGCGGAGCAGGTCACATTTTTTAACGAGATTCGCCGCAAGTACCCAGACACATGGGGGCGGATTGCCACCCACATAAGGAATGAAGGCAAAAAGACAGTTCAGCAGGCTAGACGTGAAAAGGCCGAAGGCATGACTAAAGGCGCTAGTGATATTATTGTGGGCGGTTTTTATTGTGAGCTGAAACGCAAAGACCACACTAAAAGCAAGATAGCGCCAGATCAAATTGAGTACCTAGAGATTATAAACAATCTTGGTTTTTATGGGTGTGTCGCACTAGGATGGGAAGCAGCTATGGAGGCATTCGAGGAATGGAGCCGCACAAACTAGACCAGCAATGGATAAAACAACAGCTCAACCTAATCCCGTTCGAAAACAGGAAGGCGGCAATAGAAGGCTACAAGCGGGTATTTAAGGAGGCTTACGACGCGGAACCTATCGACCACATGAAAAGCAATAAGGCCAGACGAGCCGCAAATACACGATTACGAGAATATGTTAAAAAACTACTTGCAAAACACTAATCCAGCGTCTATCTTAAGAGGCAGATAAGCAAAAGGAGCGGGAAAATGACAAACGAACAGGCAGCAATATTAGCAGCAGAAACAACAATAAAAGACATAATGAAAGGCGAGGTCGATGGATTAGTACCTGTTGCGCATATAAATAAGGTGCTTCTCGCTATCTCTCAGTATAAGGAGCAACAAAAATGATCTTATTCAACATAGACACAAACAAGCCAACCAATCTAAAAGAAGCCAACCAAGCGCTAGACAAAGACTACATTGCATACGGCTGCACAAGCAATGGCCGCGCAATTGCGATGACCACGGACTCATGGGAAGTGCTGCCTGATCATTACATTGTGCTTATTAATCCGGAGGTGGAGTGATGGACAAGCTAGTACGCCTCCGCGACTTTGCAGCAGAGATTGACATTAACACCCACACGCTGCGCACCCGTATGACGCGGGACTTTCTAAGCCCAAAGCCTAAGCGCTATGTGGGTTCGATCCGCTTTTATTCGCACAAAGAATTGCACAAGTGGCACGCAGTACATGAAGATATGAAAGATGTAATATTCAAACACAAAACAGAATTCAATGGAGTGCAGTTATGAAACCAACAACACTAACAATGCACCTGAGCGACTTCTCGCAAGCGCTACAGGCTGAACACGGCTTAACTGAGCCTAGCTATACAGTACAAGTTATCCATTGCGGCAAAGAGCTTGCAGGCTTTGGCTTGGTTGGTACTGGGCGTGTGATTATGCAAACGCCAGGTAACGACACGGACTTGAAAGCGGCTTTTATGTCTGCCCAGTTGCGAGAGAAGCCAAAAGCGCGCACGACTCGCGAAAACATCGCTTTGCCGCCTAATGATTATGGCAAGTCAGTAACTTTTAATAGGTTTGGCTGATATGAATGTACTTAGTTTATTTGATGGTATGAGCTGTGGGCGAATTGCTCTAGATAGGGCAGGAATAGAGATTGAAACGTACTACGCCAGCGAGCTAGATAAGTACGCCATTACAGTCACACAGGCTAACTGGCCTAATACAATTCAACTTGGGGATGTAACCAAATGGAAGGATTGGGCTATTGATTGGGCTAGCATTGATTTATTAATCGGTGGCTCACCATGCCAGGGGTTTAGCTTTGCAGGAAAGCAGCTAGCTTTTGACGATCCTCGGTCTAAGTTGTTTTTTGTGTATATTGATATTTTAAACCATATTCGTTCAGTAAATCCAAACGTCAAGTTCATGCTTGAAAACGTAAAGATGAAAAATGAATACTTAGACGCTATCAGTCAGACTTTAGGGATTGAACCTGTTTTTATCAATAGCGCACTAGTTAGCGCGCAAAATAGACAGCGTTATTATTGGGCTAATTGGGAGTTTGATCAGCCAGAAGATAAGAAAATTTTTCTTGCTGATATACTAGAGAAAGAAAGCGACAACTTTGTATTTATGTCTGATAAGTTTGTTAATCGACAAAATGGGCGCAATTGCCTAAGAGATGATTTCACAGGCAAGGCAAAAAGTCTCTCGGCTATGGAATACGTCAAGAACGGCAGACAGGGTGATTATGTTTTATCAATGACGCCGCGAGGAAACAATAAGGGCGGAGATAGAGCGGTCGATGGAAAAACGCCAAGCATTACTAGTAATTCATGGGAGAATAATTTCCACTTAACAAATGATCACAAGAGTTACAGAAAACTAACCCCAGTAGAATGCGAACGGTTACAAACGGTACCGGATAACTACACCAATCACGTTAGCAATACCCAACGTTACAAAATGCTGGGCAACGGCTGGACGGTTGACGTAATAGCGCATATATTCGAGGGATTAAAATGAAAGCCACCCGCATAAACGGCACCTGGACATATTACATTAACGGCGTGAAGATGACGCGTGAAGAGTTGGAGCAATTAAAATGTCGATAGAAGGAAAAAAGAAGGCATTCGGTGTTGTGTTTGAGCGTGCATCTAGTGCTTATTTCAAAGCTGCAGCAGAAATAATGGCAAGCGGATTGCCACCATGGGTTCAGGGGGCTCAGGTTGCAGGGATAAAAAGTGTCTTTGACATGCAACTTCAGTCTATGACAAACACACCAGCCGAACGATTTAACGAGGACGGAAGTCTAAAGCCATACGAGCCAAAAGAAGGCGAAACATTGATAGGAGTAAACAAATGACACCAGAACAAGTAAGCGCGCTAAGTGATAATGAGCTGAATAGAGCTATGATTTGGTTTTACCCGCCCAAGGATAGTGTTATTTATAATGGTGCTGTTGATATATATCTTGCTAGATATAGGTCTTTGGATCACCTGTCATCTTTCGACCTAACTATGCCGCTGGCATTTAAGTATGGCATTACAGCAATAAAAGATAACCATGGATCCTTTTGGGTTGGCACCGATATTCAGGCCGGGGATGGCTTTGCCATATATATGGATAACGATACAGAAAACGATAACCCACTACGCGCAATCTGCGAGTGCCTAGTACTAATCGCCCTAGCCGATAAATAACCCGCAAAACCTATCTAAAACTTCAACTTGTTATCGCTCCTGTGTAGTGTATATTTAGTTACACAAACACACGGAGCGTAACAAATGAAAACATTACTTATCTCAATATTACTTCTTTCAGGCCTATCTCATGCTGAATGGCAGTTAGAGTCAAAAACTTCTAAGGTTGCTATGAACTGGGGCGACAAAGGAAGCTTCGATTTCACTCTAAACCAAGTCGGAGGTTCATACCTGCTTAAAAACGGCATTGGTTTCAGTACATTAGCCGGTCAATCGGACACACAAAGCGAACAGGTTGCTACGGTAAAGCTGCGTGACTTCTGGGTAATGAGCGCTTTTTATGATGTGAGAGTGACAAACAATATATCCATTATTCCATCTTTTACATATACAGAATACAAAGAAGTGGTGAACGGAGAAGCTAAACCAGACACTGGCACGGGTTACGGCATGGCTATTCAATATAAAATTAATAGCAAATATGCCGTTAAAGCATCAATGAATGAGTACTACGGCAAAAAGTCAGACTGGTGCGGATATGAAGACACAAAAGGGTTTGGGCTATCACTCGTAGCCAGATTCTAGCTCGATGATGTATTGAAACAAACTAGAAGCGTCTGCCCTAGAAAAGCAGACGTTTTCTATTTGGTACTCAGCCCTAATGTTCGGCTTTATTGGTTTTATCGGTTTTATCGGTTTCTTTGGCATCGCCAGACAGCCCGCCAAAATGATCATTAAAAGCACCAGCGGGATTATTCCGAGCTTTTTTGATAGCTTCATCACGTTTTATCCTTTTCTGATTAGCCTTGTACTGCTCCCACATGGAGAACAGTTCAAGGATTATGCGGGCTATGGTGTTCATTTCTTCGGATTAAGCGCCAGCTTCTCAAGCACAACAACAGCATAACTAAGGTATTTGCTGATAGTCCCCACAATGGCGTCGTCTTTGGTCGTTGCTGTAATGCCTGCGATCTTGGTCAGTCCCGCCACGATAAGCGATGCGCCACCTACGATTTGTAGTGCTAGTTCGATGTATTCCATAATTAACCCCTCCAGCGGGCTTTATATGATCTTGTATCTAAGTGGATGAATGAGTCGTAAACCCCTAAACCATGCTTCCAGTCTAGGAATTCAATATATTTTACCACTTCGATTATATCAGCTTTTAATGGTTGGAAGTCAGCAGCTCGCCCATGCAAGTGGTAACTGTTTAGATTCCCCCCGATTGCCTTGTTGTGGTCTTTGCATCTATGGCCGCTCGTTATGCGTAAAGGCCCGAACTCATCGCGTATATCCTGCAATGCAGCCAATAATTCAGCATCCACTGTATCTAGGCCGCAATCCCCGCACTGACATTCAAACTCACTCCGATTGAAGTTTTTACTTATGTCGCCCATGTCACACCCGTACCATTGCCGTATTGTTTAAGTTATAATCACTAGTACAATATACATGATATTTCTAAGGGTTTCCATGGCTGGTGAACACGTGACAAGAGGTGAGTTTGATTCTCAATTGATATTAGTGCATGAGACCATTAAGAATAGCAATGAGCGTAACGACATCAAACACAATGCGTTACTGGAAAGACTTGATACAGTAGCAGAACAGAACAGGGCGGTTCTGAGTATAATCACCAACGAATTAGATACCCTAAAAACGCATAAAACGAAAACCGAGATTTACTGGAAGATTGCGATATTCTTTGCTTCTTCTTCATGGCTCGCAATTCTAGGGCGTGTCGGCTGGCTGATATTCTCAGGCCAACCAAATACATAACACAAGCACACCCCGCAAACAGAACAAACAGCGCGATGGCTGTCCATTCTAGGAATCGGAGTAGACTGGCCATTAGTACCAACGGCCCTTGAATAAAACATAAGCCTCTCTATCTGCGGAAGCGCTTGATGATACAGTCCTATATTGAACGGTATAGTTGGTCGTCGTTGCCTGCGCGCTTAATCCTGCGGATACTGGATTAGATACAAAAGTCACCGACGCCAATTGAGGTGCTGTTGAAAATGTCTTCGGCATAGATTGAGGAGTACCATTACCGACAAAGCCACCTATACCGGATGCAGATGTTATGGCTATATTTTCTAGTAAGTAACGGTAGCACTCCTGCTGGCCATTTTCTTTTCTTATCCACTCACCATTTGAGTTACTGCCTCTTATATCACTAGCAATAAGCATGTCCGTGCCGTCGATATAGCCTAAAATAGGCTGCTTATTGTAGGTTTCGTCTATGTCGCCCGCTGCCAATGCGCTTCCGTCAATCCACTTAATCGTATAAGTAGAGCCATTATAGCTAAAATCAGGAGTGGTCGTTGCATTGACCGAACCTGTTGGCAGCCTAAAGCTAACATACATGCCAGTTTGCAATGGCCTAAACCCCGTGCCCGATGGCGTAAACGTGTAAACATCCCCAGAGAACGAAGCTGTACCACATACAGCAGCACTTAGGTTGGTATTAGTGGGCAACTGATCAGCAAGCGCACCTGTACTAACATTCGCCACCATATTAACGCCGTCATAGCGAAGGCAAGTATCAACCGTAGTTGATAGATAGCCAGCTGGTAAATCAGCACCAGAAAGCGTCTTGATCGTTTTAATACCTAGACCGTCAACATTAACAGTAGTCACACCTGTATTAGTGGTATTAGCGCGGAAGCAGAACTCCTGCCCTGTAGCATAGCCAGAGGGCGCGCCTGTCGCACTTGTTAGCGTAATGGCGTTGGCAGTGCCGCCAACAGTGAAGTAGCCGCCTTGATACTGCGCTTGTATTGCGTTGTTATTAATCTTGTCAGCGCCAGCTTTTGCGCCAACGTCTGGGGTTACTGTGTCTATTAGTTGGTATGGCATTTTATGTCCTTAAATTGTATATGATATAAATATAGAGCCTGAGAAGAATTCTCTATTTACCCCTGAAAACGAGCTATCGAAGTAGGAAATTTGAATTGATCCGGTTATGTTTATTGTTACATGCACACCGTATGACTCTATTTCATAGACAACGCTTCCATGAGATTGGCGATTTGGCCTAGCCCACAAAGGGACAAACCCAAAAGTAGAACTAACATTGTCCGAAGAAATATTAGAACCACCAAAGAGCTCGACAGTGACTATATTCCCAGCTTTTGCGAAGTACGCAGTACCTCCTGTAAATTGATTATCAAGAGGTTTTGATTCGCTTCTGAACATATCACCAAGAATCTTCCCCTGCGCCGCCGTCAATGCCAAACTGGTGCTAGTACTGTTCAATGTATTCTCAAGCTGCACAGCGCCCTTTTGGGTAGTGCTTGCATCTTGAATAGACAGCGTTCGGTTTGCGCTTAAATCGCCGCCACCTTGCAAAGGGCTGGTTGTGCTAATCGAACGAGAACCCTGTACAAACCTTGAATCGTTCTGTGTGTTAGTTCGTGATTGAGCCGCCCCAGTTCCCGCTTCTAAAACATTAAAAGCAGATCTCGCGCCCGCGGCATCACTCGCGCCGGTACCGCCACCTGCTAGACTAATTTTTACTACCTCTGGCGTACCAGATTGCACTCGGCGCAAAAGCTTCTGCCCATTATCCCAGTTCATCGTGCCGTCTGGAAGGTCAGTGTATGCGCCAAGGTTAGTCTGCCCCATAGTGGCGGCATAAGTATCCTTGTTCGCTAAATCCTGCAATAGATTAACGTGAACAGGGCTAGAGTTACTTGGATCATTCCAACTTGCCATTAAGAGCCTCGCGCATTCCAGCTTATTGTAGCATCAACTGCGTTCCCTGTTGCGCGGTCAAAAGCCACTGCACGGAAACGGTCTTGATTGCCTACATCATCAAAATTAGTTACGACAATTTTAGCATCATTCGCTTTAGCTGTCGCCACTACCGAGTCAAGATCAAGGAAAGGCTTGTTTAATACTACTACTGTGCCGCTAGAACTTGGATTGCCCGCGTCATAATCTGAGGCGAATATCTGCGCCTGCCCTTGGTCTGTTTTTTGTTTTATATCCAGCTTATAGCGGATGGAATTAATCCGAACCAAGCCATTGGTGCCGGTCGCGTCAATATTTATATTGATTTTTAAATACTGAAAATTGGAAGCTGTGATTTCGAACTGGTTTTCAGGGAAATCATTCCATGAAATGCCGTCGTTAGAGGTACTCAAAACAGTTGATACAATCGCACCAGAACGCAAATCCTCATAATCAAGATTGACTGTAATTCGAGTGTTAGGGATTAGTGCGCCAAAATCAATAATCCGCTCAGCTACGCCAACGCTAGTGCTTGGGTCAAGAAAATGCGTAAATCCGTTATCAAGTTTTACTTGGTAAGGGTCGCCACCAATGTCATTCCATTGTAAATTTGTTTCATCATCCCATGAGATACCAATTTCATCATTCCAGAATTGATCAGTATCACTTGTTAATCCTGAGCGCGTCATATTTTCTAAGAATGTTTCAGTTATGTTAACTGGCCCAATCAAATCAGGGCTTGGCGCTTCATCCCACCGTGGGCTGGTATCACTAGACCAGTCCAACTCTGTTTCATCGTCCCAGCCAAGACCACCGCCACCTTGACCAATAGCCATATCGGTTAGCGTATCCATTTGGTTGAAATCGACAAACTCGTCTGTTCTTAGTATGTAATCCTGCGCGCCATCAACACTAATAGTTCCTTTAATAGCGCCGCCTACATTACCTGCAGCGTCCACAGGTTCAACCCAGAAGGTATAGGTTCCAGTTTCTTCACGGATAATAACTTCAAAAGTGCCGCTAGATTCACCAATAGGCACAGCAGTGTCGAACATATCACCTTCATGTAGGCGATAGGTTGAAACAGGGTAGACAGAACCAGCGCTCGCCCATCTCAGTTGGATCTGGCTATCAGTAGCAAGCAAGGCCAAAGAGCTAACAGGTGACGGGCCAGTGATTGTAGGCGCAAAACTGGTGGCATTGGCACTATAGTTTCCGCTAGTGTCTAATGCTTTTATATAGTAAATCGTGCCGTCTGCTCTTCGAATATCTGTAAAGCGTAATTGACGGCCCGTGTAAACTGAACCAGCTTCACCAAAGTTTTGATCTAACCTAACTTCGTACTCTTGAACGTCAGCGTCTGGCACAGCTTGCCAAGAGACATCTATCCCGTAACTTCTTTGGATTGCTGAAATAGTTGGAACGTCAGCAGGTGGTGCGTTTTTCCCTAGTACTTCATACGTTAGAGTTGCCCACGGGCTAAGCCTTCCAATGTCACTAACACCTTGCACGCGGTATTCAAATTCGCCAAGCTCGCTGTCTTCTATTGTAAATTGCGTGCCTGTCCAGCCTTTTGCTAATTCTATAAACTCAGTTTCACCGGCCTTCTTCGCTTCGATATTAAACGCATTTGAACGAACACCGCCGCGCTCCCATGTTAGCGTGACGCGGGTTTTAATAATGTTCTGCACGTTAGTTGAATACAGCTCTTCACTGGCTGAAAAAAGCAAAGGTGCCGATAAACTAGAATCTGGAAGGTTTAACGCCGGCGGAATATCAACGTCTAGCGCCTCGCCCTCTGTCCAGCTCCATACATCCGGCGAGTCCTCGGCCAATGTTAAGTCAATACCGCCTGTTAATGAGATCGACTGACCACCTCCAACAACTCGAAATATCTTTTTATCCCAGCCTAGGCGAGCACTTGAGAACGTCACGCGGTCGCCTGGTAATAATTTTAATGCAACAAATTTGAATGCAGCTTGCATACGGACACCAAAGCGTGACTGCTCTATATGAAGCTTTCCTATGCGCCTAGCCGCGCTAGCAGTAATAGTAAACGGCGCGCTTATCTCAGCAGATAATACTTCCTTATCTCTGGCTACATACGTATCAATGGAGATTTGCGGGAATTGCACCACCTCGAAATCCTGTCGAGGGTCAAGAAACGAACCTTTAACAGTATTAACTAAATCCGACTTAGATGGGCCAGTCATAACAGATATACCGCCAACCAAATCGGATTCGTCTAAATCCATAATAGGGGAGGTATAAGTGCCTGCGACGTACTGCCACTTTCCTTGCTCGTAATGAATGAGGGCATGCCCAGCATCAGCAAGCGCCATTAAATTATCAATTGGGCTTGCGCTATATTCTAGCGTGCCATTTATTTCGTAGCGTGATTCTGTGCCACCTATGCCAGCGACTTGCTCGTCACATACGTCCGCGCCAGCAATAAAAGAATCGAGGTCAATCTCGTCAATCGTTGCTCTTAGTCCGTTGTCGCTCAAAATATAATCAAGGCAAACTAGGGCGTGGTTAGTTGAATATGATGTTGTTAGCGTTCTTGGATCATAGACTTTTTTACCACGGACAACACAGGAAATATTGGGCATTCCACGTGAATAAGCTTCTTTATTATAGTTTAGCTTTAAGTATATATATGCATGATCACGCCCGATGTGGTCAGTTGTCCACTCTGGCATTTCATCAACAAGCACACTGCTTGCCGCTGTTCTTGGATTGGCGACGAATATTTGTCTGGCTATTGCGCCATTGAATTTATCAGCTACGGTTAAATAAAGGCTATCCCCATCGTTATCAACAGTAATGGCCAACTCGTCATTGAGATAAACTTGGCTGATTGATCTCAGTTCATGCGGCGCAAGCGTCACAACCATGTGCATAAACTCAGAATCTGCGCCGGTTGTTGTCCAGTAGGTAAGCTGCCCACCTATACGGCATCGCCCATAGACGAACTGTCTAGGCGTTTGAGCAGACAAACCCATTTGTGAGCGCGCTTGATAGGTTTGAGCGGGTAAATCTGGCGGCTGTAATGAATCTATAACCTGCTTAACTTTTGAATAAAAGCCAAGCGTTATAAAGTCCAGCGAGTTTTCAAAAAGACCGCCAAGGCCTCCGGCTATATCGCCACGAAGCACATCACCGACATTATCGCCAATGTCATTAACAAACGTCTCTAATTGACTAAACAGGCCCATAGCAACACCCTTAAAAGATTACTAATTTTAACAGCTTAGGACTGTTTTTGATACCAAGTTGATTCTGGCCAGTTCGCTTCTTTTGTAGCAACTTGAGATATGAATTCAAAAAAACGATCACTAGGATATTTAGCTACTTGATCACCATTAGTGTAGCGCTCTACTTTTGGTCGCTCCCAGTCTACAAGTCTATCCCTGATAGAGATGGACGCGCTTGATGTTTCTCCGTATTTGAAATTAACAGCATCTGTTAAGCCACGCCATGCAATCATGGGATCGCCTAGTTGAACTCCGTCCTCGTCAAAGAAAATCTGCCAGCATGTAGCCATGTTGTTTAGGTAGTTGAGCTGGCTTATAGCCTCAAGCACTTCGTCACTGATACCGCTCAATGTTACTTCGTATTGTTTTGGTGATAGCTTGCCATCACCTTGCGGCATAGAAACATTACCTAAAGCGCCAAGCCCTATAAACTCCTCGCCTTCGTGTGTGTAACTGGCGTTTAGCGTGGTTAACGCTAATCGGTAAGGTTCAGGGAATTCAACAAGTACAAGAAAAGCCGTTTTGAACGGCTTACCTGTTGCTAGATAGTCAATGATAGCTTGATCAATATTGCGCGGCATTAGTTTACGTCCTCAATGAAATCAAACCCCATTGATTGTACGCCGTTTACGTTAATATCCCAGCTTTGATCATTTGAGCCAAGGTAGAACTTGCCCTTCGGCTCGTTAGTGATAATAGATTCTCCACCTGTTAGCGACTTTCGCAATGGTGGTGCGATTGGGATGTCTGCGGTTGCTAGTAGATCAGCAGGGTACTGATTTGGTTCGGCAGGGTCTATCACTGCCGGATAATCGTCTGCTTTTCCGAAATAAGACGCTTGTGCATACACCTGCGAACCTATAGGCGCTACCGTTCCAGCATTGCTAGCTGTAAATGTATATCGGCCATACGTATCAGGGTCGTCAGCTTCTGCTATCCAGTAAGCCTGAAACAATTTAAAACCATTACCTAAGTCTGTTATCTGATAGTCTGTCATATTACTTGATCTAACACTAAGGTCTTCAACTGCAATCTTTAGTGTTTTTATTGGAGTGACCGAGCCACCGATTACGATAGATATGTCAAAAGGGTTTGCATCTACAGGTTTTAATATAATGCCTATATAAAGCTTTTCGCCTGTAACAACCGATAAGTCATTTAAAAATGAGTCTTGCATAGTGAAGAAGCTAGCGCCATCCTGAACAGCTAAACCTAGCACAGGCTCGCCGCTTGGATTGTCTAGTGTTACATTATCAACAGTGCCATTACCACCATCAGTCCACCCGCTAGGATCAAACGGACTAGGCATCAAGTTAGTGCTTGTGTACGAAATAGCGCCCTTGTATTTGTCGGATTTTCCGAAATAGGCGGCTTGAACGTAAAGCTGCGAGCCGATTGGGGGCTGTGTAGGAGCGTTAACCATGTCCGTAAACGTGGCGACAGCAAAACAACCGGCTGCATCAATGGTTAGTGTTTCCATTGCTTCAACTAAAACAAAATCATTTCCTAGCTCAGTAAATTTAACTTCATCAACATTCCCGTTAGGGTATGTATTATTTCTTAAATCTATCCGAGCCGAGGCAATCTGAGATCCTGTTTTATTAAAGCCAATAAAGCAACCCGCCTCCCACGTGTCAACTCTTTTATATATAAAGGCGCAATAAAGCTTATCCCCGGCTAAAAAGTCTTGAGGATTATCCAAAGATGAGAAAAAAGTAAAAGGCCCTGCTCCTGTCTGCTCTGCCAACCCAATAACGCTAGAGCCACTAGGATTTGCCAGCGTTACATTTGTTATAGTCCCATCGGAATCTGGCTTCCACCCACTCGGATCAAACGGACTGGGCATGTAATTAGTGCCAGTGTATTCAATATAAGACTGCGGCGCGGCCACATCTTCGGGCACCATTTTTAACTCGCCATTGACCTCTAGATAGTCACCAGCTTCAAACAGTTTATCTTGATCAGCATTCCAGCCTTTTGTATTCAATAAAGACGAACCAGAAGCCACAGCCCCATCAACTACACCAGCGCCAGACATAGTGCCGCTTTGGTAAGCATCGAATGGCGTCAAATAGAAACGCCCAACCTTGCCACCTAGGCTAGTCATAAACGCTTTGATTTTATTAGCTTCTTGCCTTGTGCGATTACTAAACGCAACTGAACCACGCCAGCGAGCACCGGGCAACTCCATGTGCTGCACATTCTTATTAAGCGTAGACTCAAACGAGCTTGTATTCGATTCAAGTGTAAAGCTGGGGTTAGCATCTGGGCTAACATTGGGGAAATTCTTAACGGCCATTATGCGCGTCTCCTTACGGCTTGCGATGCTGAGCCGCCGCCGTTTATTGCTGCAAATACTTGATTATAAACGGATTGATTAATGCTTGGTAGCAGGCCAGCTAGCTCGGCTTTAGTCACACCGCTTTGGATATTTACATTCACAGTGACGTTATTCTCGCCGCCGCCTAGGTTGTGATTAGCTTGCACATTGCCATTGCCATTCATGTGGACAATCTCTGGCCCATTCTCACCCACTAGGTAGCTGTTACCACTTGATACTTGGCCACCCATAGCGCGAGCGCCTTGGTATTCTTGCTGGTTAATAGCCGCAATCTGCACCGCAGCCAGTCCAGCCATAGCGGTGGCAAATGCAGGTTTTGCTATAGTTGGTATTGATTGGTCACCAAGAACCCCTAAAACAGCTAGTGATGCACTAATAAGCGCTTGTGTGCTTGCCAGTGCCTTGTAATTATCAAACTGTTCTTTGCCGCCTTGTTTGGCAATATCAGCTAGGTTTCCGAAAAACTGACCTGTGTAGCCTAGTGTTTTTTGTTGTTCGGCGGAAAGGATTTGGCTTTTCTGCTCTTGTGTTCTGTTTTCTATTGCAATCAAGTCGGCAGATAGCTTCTCCGCGTTCTGCGTTCTAAGCTGGTCGTAGCGCTCTTGCGATAGGTTTAATTCATCGTTTGAAAGCTGGATTACTTCATTGCGGCGCTCAAACTGTAATCTTGCACGCTCGGCAGGGTCAGCCTGTTGAACTTCGATAGACGCAAGTTGACTGCTAAGCGAAGAACGCAAGGCTTCTTGTTTCTTTAGCGCATCTGTTTCGGCTTCAATCTTTTCGATACTGCCCTGCATGGCAAGCGCGCTGGCAATCTCTGCGTCGGTTGCACCATTAAGGATTAATTCGCGTTTAAGCAACTCAGAGTTGTTTAGAGTTAACGCAGCTAGTTGATCAGCCAGGTCAAGCTGTGTCCTTTGGATAGCTGTCGCTCTTTCAACTTCTAGCTTAGTTTGTCCATTTAATATAGCATCGCGTTCTTTTAGTGTATTATTGTTTTCTTCAATTACTGCTTTATTAGTCGCAATTACTCTGTTGAGGCGGTTCTGTTCTTCCTTGTACTCGATAATACCAATACGGCCTTTTTCATAACTAGAAATAAGCCTGTCCAATTGAAAAACAGCTGTTTCGTAATCCCCTTTTGCTTCTCTTATTTCTTTTTTTAGCTTTTTTTGGTCTTCTGCTAGGTTTATTCGCAAAAGTTCTTTTTGCGCGCTGCCCAGTTCATCGAATTTATTGATCAGCTCTTCAATTTCTTCTCTAGTGTCGGCTGTCTGCCCTTCGGTGTCACTTAACGCAGTCAACAACGGCCCAGCCATAACACCAGCTGCAGCACCCACAAGGATGCCAAGTGTACCAAAACTCAACAGCATATCAGGAAGCTGAATAGCTAAAGCGCCAAGGTAGTTGCCGGTTACAGCACCTTGTTGAGCTACTTGGTTTAATTGAAATGATAGGTTACGAGACGCGCCCCCCATTCCATTGGTCGCTTTTTCTGCCTTGCCAGTCTGAATTGCCAAGGCTTGTGACTTGACGCTCGCGGCTGCAATAGAATTGGCGTATTCTTGGTTGGATCTTGCGGCAATAAGTGTAGATCTTGCTAGCTCGTCTGTTTCTGTATCAAGTTTTGCATTAATTTGTGCAAGTTTAGACTGTCCTATAGCAAGTGCTGAGCTTTCTTTTTTTAGCTTCTGCATCGCAAGTTCTGACGCGCCAGATTTTTTGCCAAGCTTATCAAGCTGGACAAGCCCAGCTTCTAGGCTTTTTGTGTCTAAAGCTATCGCAAGCTTTGCAATATCTGTCATTAAAAATCACCTGCCCAATCTGGTACTTCGTGTTTGCCATGGCCTCTATTGCGTTCACTGAGCCAAGCGCTTGATAATTGAACGATGGCGAACGCCTCGTCTTTTGTTGGTTTGATTCCTGTTATATCAGACCAAGCTTTTATTTCTTGCCATGTAATGACAGTGCCTAAGCCTATTTCACAAATCCAGTCCCAGACATAGCCTAGCGGGCCTTGATCTGGAAACCCCCAATTCCATTGTTTTAAGCGTGGCTCCTTCTGCCCTTCTTGCGTGGCAGATAGGAAGCCCATTAGCTTTATGAAGGTTTTAATCTGTTCATAATTGTCTGCATGTAGCCTTTTTTTTTGCCGAAATGCTCGTCGACAGCTACACATAGCCAATAGTATTCAGGATTGGTTAGGTACTCTTTCGCCAATTCCTTGGTGAACGGAATTTCTTTGCCTTCTTCCGTAACACCAGACCAACCAACTACAGCACAAAGCGCCTGATTGATAACAAAGTTAGACCAATCTGGGCCACTCTTTGAGCGGTCAATACGAGCAGAGGCGTTCGCAAATTCAGCACTTAATGGGTCGCACACAGTGAACTTAATGCCAACGTCGCCAGCTTGCGGGTGAATAACGTTAATAACTTCGTTCTGTGTGCCTAGCTCCTTGATGTCCATATTAAGGTGCCGCCACTTCGATTAAGTCAGAGGTAACGCCCAAATTGGTTGATCGCATATTCACCGCGCCAGATGTAGCTTCTGAATCTGGAGCACTAGCAACAATTGCTTGGCAGTACTGAATACGACCAGATGGGCGAACAACCTTCATGCTGATAGGATCAGGACTATCAAGTGCGGTGATTAGAATCCCCTGCCCAGCGTCGCCTTCTACAATTCGATATTGCAAAGCAGGGTCGCCGTTGTTTTTTGCGCCCTTGGCTTTTCGAGTCACGCCATCTTTTAAGTCCACATGATTAAGAATCTCAAAAGATGCGCCAATTTCACCAAGTGAAGACACGCCAGTCACTTCTGACCATGTTAAACCGGCATAATCTGTGTCTGTTTCTGTAGCTGGTAATGCAGCGGAAACAGATACGACCGTTCCTATATTTGTTAGAGACATTGCTTTTTCCTATCGTTTCACTGTTTTTGATAGTTGTATTTTATCACTCTGAATACTCAAATGATAGCGGCAACACGTACACGCCACCTCGCTGGAATGGTTCCATTGTCTGTGGGCTAGTTGTAATGCGAATGGCGTCCACTAATATTGAGCCTCTGGTGAACTCAGCTTCGATTAGGCCGGCTATATCCGTTAGCTGTTTAATGCCGTTGTTCTTTTTGTTGCACACGTTTATCTGGCCAATGCCACGGCGAAACACTTTAGTATCATTCAGGCCATAATCGCGGTCGTTAGGCGCAATGGATAGCTCAAGCCATGCACCGCTAGCTGGCTCGGTGAAGTCAAAGCCAATGCTATTAATCGGCAGGCTGTTAGCCGTGGCAAACGCCTTGGCCTTATCCATTAGTGCTATGTGAACTTGTGATAGTGTTGTCATTCTCTTAACGTCCTACTCATTAATAAGCCTGCATTCTTGGCAACCGTGTACTGCCAATTTTGCGCAGCCTTTCGCATAAATTTAAACCGGTTTTCCATTGGTCGCGCATAGTTAGCCGTCCAGCCGAAATACAATGTCTCACCAACTCGCCAGCGGTTAATGGTTGTAACCGTCTCGCCCGCGTCCCAGTCGCGAGGAGTGTAGCCTTCTGGCTGTTCGTCTGGGCCAATAGGTAAACGCCCAATGGCTGCCTGCCCTGAGTTAATCAAGAAGCTTGTATCAATAGGAGTGTTACCGCCTTTATTGTAGTCGGTCTGCGCTTCTCGGATTATCTCCTGTGCAGACTGCTTAAACACAGCCTCGATACGTTCGTTACTGGATGATATAAATTTGTTAATGTCGGCGGTGAATGTCATTTAAACCCCTCCATCCTGACCTGTCGGCCAATAAAATCTATTGTGATTACATTACGGCAACGGCACTGGATTAGCTGCTTACCGGGTGCGCCTAGGCTGTTATCACCAGGGTACATTGCCTTGCTGCCATCTGGGAACACGTATTCTTCTTCGATTGGAATGCCATCTTTGTAGTTGGCCTCCATTTGGAAATGATCTAGGCGCGTTCGCTTATCTCCCGTAGCGTCCCATGATTTCTTAGCATCCTGCGAATCCAGCTCGCCTTTGGCCATGGCCTGCTCAACTGCTTGAAACTGGCCAGCACGCAAAGCATTAATGGATTCAGTGCGTGCTATTGCGTCACCTCTAAATTTCAGTGTCTTGCTTTGCATTCGTGTGATGGCGTTATCAATCTGTACCTTTGTTAATGGTTTGTCATCCTCAATGGCCTTGCGGATAATATGATCATAACTCTTATCCCTAAGCTCGCGATTGAAATAGTTGCGGTCTAATTCTAACAGCTCATTGCGGGCTTTATTAACCCATCCTGCTTGCTGTGTGGTTAGGCCCACTGTACCGCCTGCCCTTTTGCCTGTTTCTGGGTTGTATCGCCCTACCAAACCAATCGCCGTGGTGCGTGGGTTATCGCCAAGCTCTAAGCCTCGCTCCAATTGCTGCTTAATCATATCCACTTGATCTGTAACTACCTCCGTTACAAACTGGCTAGACTCGCTCCGTATCCATTCAATGGCACTAGGCGCGGCCATATCAAAACGAAAACCGACACTGCCTAGCTCAGTAGGTATGCGACCGATCTGCTCAACGCCTGTTAGGCCGCCTGTTCTGTACGCTTGGTATATTTCATCGTCTACCTGCTCAAACGCCGCCCTGTCGATGCCCAGCAAGCGCACCACTGCGTCACTGTCTTGTCGCTCTATCGCGGCCTCTAATTCTTTTAGCGTCACGCTGTTTTTTATATCAGACACAGACGAAGCAAAGGCGCGTAGCATGTCGCGTTCTTTTTGTTGTGCAATTAGGTCTAGATTAATAGGCATAAAAAACCCCTCGATTGAGGGGATTATAGCAAGAATGGGCGGTGTGGGCTATTTTACCTGCTTATACAAATAGTTAAGCGGTACTACCACATCAGTTCCGTTTACCCTCTTAAAGCAATAGCTTTCAAGTTTGTAGTTAAGTACATGCTTAGTGTATCCATTCTCAACGCACTTTGATCCGTTAATTAACAACAGAGGAACTATTACCGTAAAAAAACTTAGCACAAATAGTATATATAACGAAAATAATATGCGGGTTAGATGTCTCATTTTATTGCTCCTCTAATTACTCAAAAACCCATTTTAGTTTTGCCTTACCTACAGGCTCAATATCTTTAATCATGGCTGTAAAGCATCCAGACTGGTAAAAATCCACTTCATGCCTTGTTTCATCGGATTCGATCTTTTCACAAAAGACATGATGCCCGTCTGGGTAGGCATCCATCCCAGTAGAACCCCCATCTGAAGAGGTCTTAATTACAACATAGCTCCCCTTTAAATAGCTTAGCTCTCCACATAGCTTTACCGCTGCCTTGTCTAGAGTAAAATCTCCCTTTCTATTAGTGTAGATGAAATGCTTCGGGACTTTTGCGTAAACAGTATGCGAGCTGTTAAGCTCTATTACGTCTCCAACCTCTAATTTTGTCATTTTATTGCTCCTTTTGTTAAGCTCCCTTTTAATATACACCAGTCTAGCGTTATTGCAACTACCCTTTCACAAATATAACCCATGCAACAGGATCACCAGCCGCTGGCATTTGTTTGATACGGATAATTTCACGACTAACGCCGTCAATAGTTATGCGGCCCTGCATATTAGGCGTAGTACCGAACACGGCACCGGTTACTTGAATATCAGAGGCAGAGACCAAATCATCAACGTATTCTTTCGCAACGCCACTGGCTGTGGCATCCAATTGGATCGGAGTTCCTTCTGTCATTGGGTCGTATTCGGTGGCGCCAGCTACTAACGGTACGTATTCGATAACGCCCTGCTTGAACTTGGCCATCAATCGACTAGCCGTGTCAGTCATGCGCCCGTAAAAATCAGCCATTAATAAACTTACCTTTCTTAATATCGTAAACGCGAACCTTGCCGCCCGTGTATATGTCGCGTGTTGCTGCGTACTCAACCGCCTGTTTTGCGGTCTTGCCGTGGTCTATTGCTGCTATTGCCCACTCGCTACCTGAGCCAGTGGCTGCCACAGCCTCGTCTAGTGGCTCCATCCAGAATTGCCCGCCATCCTGAATGCTAATAAGATAAACGTGGTCATCCTTAACTAGAATACCCTCACACTGCAATTCGAACTCAGTCTCGACCACATCGCCATGACTATAATTAACCGTTAGCGCCGATAGCATCTCAAAGTCAGCACGGCACCCGGCCATAAAGATGATTCCATTCTCTGTCTTCATCCACTTCTGTGCGCCATCCGTCGTGATCATACTCCCTTTAGTCAAACGGCTATCGCAAGCAATCTGCCCGCGCTTATGATCATAGACGATGGTGGTCATAGTTGTTTACCCGTGTGATACAGTGAAGTTACTCGAACCATAACCGCCACTAGCTAAATATGGCGCTAGCATAGCATTGAGCTTGCGGTATATGGTCGCTTGGTTTCCTGTGTCTGAGTATGACACTGAAACGGCACCGAATACAGTTTCTTGTGTCACTCTTTGACCAACGTCACCCAGCGGGTCTTCGCCGCGATCGTAGATCGTAGCCGCCTCCATTTGGGCCGCTATAATATTAAATGGCACTTCTGTAGCGCCATCGCGAGGCCATGATAAGGGCTGTAACGGATCTGTTTTTTCGCCTTTGTATGATTGTACTTCCATATAATCAAGCGCAAGGGTTAGCGTTTCAGTGCTTGGCCTTGTTAGCGTGATTCCTCGC
>Ga0209475_10000997_pt1 | contig 41131 bp, 38 predicted proteins | sample tdDd471_FD_187128 | JGI IMG/M metagenome (GOLD analysis project Ga0209475, IMG submission 187128) | Marine sediment microbial communities from the Atlantic coast under amendment with organic carbon and nitrate - tdDd47.1 (SPAdes)... | ecosystem: Environmental > Aquatic > Marine > Coastal >... | reverse complement strand
TATCCCCTATTGCAACTTCGGGCCGCGCTGCAAGCGCTTCGATGTGATGGACATCATCGAATTCGCCAACGATAATAAGACCCGCGACAGTGCCCGAACCTCTGAAACCCAAGACAACCAGAGGAGACGGCAAACATGCAACTCTACAAACGCAACGGCTCGCCCAAGTGGTGGGCCACATGGTACGACCCAAAAGGCAAACGCCACCGCAAAAGCACTGGGACTGACAATAAAGAACAAGCCCAGGCCCTAGCGGCCAAATGGCAGCAGGAGCAATTCATGGAACAACATTTCGGCGCGATACCCGAAGTCCCGTTCAATGATGCCCTGTTGCGGTACGCGCAGGAAAAACAGCGAGAGAACCCGCAAGGTTACAAAACCAATGCGCGCTATCGCCTTCAACGGCTTCTCGACAGATTTGGAGAACTGAATATCAGCGAAATTAATCTGCCGATTATTCAGGACTTCGCCGAGGAACGGTTGGAGCAAGTGAAGGAAGGGACGGTTCAGAAGGAACTGTCCACCCTCAAGGCGATCCTCAACAAGGCCCATCGGGAAGAACGTCTGGCCTCCGTGCCGCCATTCCCCCGCATGAAAGCCTTAAAAGGGCGGTGCCGGTGGCTCACCCTGGACGAGGAAAAGCGGTTATTGGCTGCGGCGGCAAAGCATCTCCGTCCGGTTATCGCTTTCGCGATTGATACCGGCGGACGGCGTTCGGAACTCCTGCGGCTCGATTGGCGGCAGGTTGACCTCAACCGAAGCGTGGTTACCTTCACCAAAACGAAGAACGGCGAAGACCGCTCCATTCGTCTGACGGATCGAGCAAGGCAGGTGCTGGTTGAGTTGGGGCCAAAGAACTCCGGTCCCGTCTTCACCTTTGCCGGAAAGGCCATGAAGGACAACAAGTCGGCCTTCACCACGGCACGGGAGAAAGCGGGGATCGAAGACCTGCGGTTTCACGACCTACGCCACACCTTTGCTTCAAGACTGGTCCAACAGGGCATTTCCCTTTACGAGGTGATGCACCTGACCGGCCATAAAAGCGTGTCCATGGTTCAACGCTACGCGCACCTTGCTCCCGACTATCAGGAGCGGGCTATCAAGGCGCTGAATAACTATGGGCACAATTTGGGCACAGCGGGGAATTCTTCGCTGTGTCTTTCGGCATCTAACTCATTGGAATTAAATGGTGCCGCCGGAGTGAATTGAACACTCGACCTCACCCTTACCAAGGGTGCGCTCTACCCCTGAGCTACGGCGGCCCCGTCTGGAGAGGGCCGCAAACTGCCACAGGCCTTATGCGAACGCAAGATAGAAAATTACCTTTTTTCATTATGCTCTGAGACGAAGAGATTGCGGCCTGCTTGACCTGGCCATTCGGCTCTGCCAGCTTGCCGCTTGAAAGAACCAACCGGGACGGAAATTATGACGGCGAAGGATAAGCCCATTTTGACCGATAAAGCCCAGGCGCGGGCGAAAGAAAAAGAAGAACGGCTGGCCAAAGCCCTCAGGGAAAACCTGAGAAAGAGGAAAGCCGCCGCTCAGGCACGCGAGGATCAGGCACCGGATCAAAAGAAAAAACGCTCATAAAGCAGCCATAAAACCTTAGAAGTCTTGAGCCCTTATGCCGCTTGAGCTAAAAGCCTGCCACGGCCGGTTAGGAAAGAAACGAGTTCATGGACAAGATCATCATTCGTGGCGGGGCGCCGCTCAAAGGGGAAATACCGATCAGCGGCGCTAAGAACGCGGCTCTGCCGCTCATGGCCGCCTGCCTGCTGACCGATCAGCCCCTGACTCTCTCCAACCTGCCCCATCTCGCTGACATCAGCACTATGGCTCACCTGCTCGCCGATCTGGGGGTTTCGATCAGCATGAACGGCGATGCGCCTAATGGAGGGCATCATGGGCGGGTCTTTACGCTCGACGCCTCCACAGTCTCAAGCACCTTGGCCGATTACGAACTGGTCCGAACCATGCGTGCCTCGGTTTTGGTGCTCGGTCCATTGGTCGCTCGATTCGGTGAGGCGAAAGTGTCCCTGCCCGGTGGCTGCGCCATCGGCACCCGCCCGGTGGATATCCACCTTAAAGGCCTGGAGGCGCTCGGCGCGGAGATCGTGCTCGAAGAAGGCTACGTTCAGGCCAAGGCTCCCAACGGCCTGAAAGGGAACCGCTTTATCTTTCCTATCGTTTCTGTGGGGGCGACGGAAAACCTGCTGATGGCGGCAACCCTGGCCGAAGGCGAAACCGTTCTTTCCAACGCTGCGCGCGAACCGGAGGTGACGGATCTCGCCAACTGCCTCAACGCCATGGGGGCGAAGATCAGCGGTATCGGCAGTGACACCCTGACCATTCAGGGGGTTAAATCCTTAAAACCCGCCGACTACATGGTCTTGCCCGATCGTATCGAAACCGGCACCTATGCTACGGCGGCGGCCATTACGGGAGGCGATTTGACCCTTACCGGCGCACGCCTTGATCTGATTGAATCGGTCGCCGAAATTCTGATAGCGGCAGGCACAGAAATCGAGGAAACCGAAAAAGGAATCCGGGTCTCGCGGACAAAAAACAGGCTGAAAGGGGTTGATGTTATCACCGAGCCTTATCCGGGCTTCCCCACTGATATGCAGGCCCAACTCATGGCCTTAATGGCGGTGGCGGAAGGGGCGTCGCTGATTACCGAAACGATTTTCGAGAACCGGTTCATGCATGTGCCTGAATTGATGCGCATGGGGGCCAATATCAACGTTCATCACCAAGCCTCGGCCATTGTGCGGGGCGTTGAGAAACTGTCGGGTGCCCCGGTCATGGCCACCGATTTGCGGGCGTCTGTATCTCTCGTACTGGCCGGTTTGGCCGCCGAAGGCGAGACTGTAATCAGCCGAGTTTACCATTTGGACCGCGGTTATGAACATCTGGAAGCCAAACTGAGCGCCTGCGGAGCCAATATCGAGCGGGTTAAGGAATAAGGCTCCGACGCCTTTTTTATTGTCAATAAAATTAATGCACTAGATGGAATAGGCTAAGGTCTTTGCCATCTGTGCGGCATTGGATGGACCATGTCGCGCGCCTCTCTTGCATAACTAAAAAATAATTTTCGGGGTTGTTTCTACATAGACATTGTGGGAAACGTATATTAACAAAAAATAATATAAAGATATCCGTATACGCTAAGGGGAGCGCCCAATGTCGAAAGCTATTTCAAAGCTTTCCGTCTTGCTGATTTTCACTCTTTTCCTGCTGGGAGGGCATATCGCCCCGGCGGGTGCATCGTCCAACGCACCTGAACCGCAGGGAGATATGCCGATAAAGGTGCTGGGTGAAGAAGCGCCTGAGGGTTTCGATCCGATCACGGGCAAGCGCATCATCCCCAATGACCGTTGCTTGACCTGCCATGGCGACGAAAAGAAGAAGACCGATCTACGCGACGACGGTACGCCAGTTAAAATTTTCGTTCACCGAGGGAAAATTAAAGAGAGCGTACACGGTGAGCTCCAATGCACTGATTGCCACAACACGATAAACCGGGTGCCACATCGTAAGGCGCCTAAGGTCGTCGTCGGCTGCGTCGATTGCCATAAGGAGACCTGGGAGGCGTTTAAGGACGATCCCACCGGCAAACACAAACGCCTGAAGGTGGTGCTTGAGGAAATCGACAAATATATGGGATCAATCCATGCGCAGCCAAATGCCCTGGACCAGTCCCGCACCAACGCCACTTGTTATGACTGTCACGAAGCCCATGATGTGGGCAAACTTGGCACCATTCAGCGGGCTGAGAAACGTTTGAAAAATCCGGAAGTCTGCGGCGCATGTCATGAAAAGCAACTAGCCGCCTACCGTACCTCCGATCACGGCAAGGAAATCTTTGAAAAACAGAATGGCAAGTCGGCTGTCTGTTCCGATTGCCATACCACCCATTCCATCGCTGCGCCTGAGACGGATAAGGCCAAGCGGGCAATTACCAAAAACTGCGGCGATTGCCACAAGGAGGCTCAGCGAACCTATTTCGACTCCTATCACGGGCAGGTGCATCGACTGGGCTTTACCAACACCGCCAAGTGTCACGACTGTCATGGCAGCCACACCATCAAAGGTGAGGACGATCCGACATCGGAAATTCATGCAAACAATCGTTTGAAGAACTGCCGGGTCTGCCACAAGAACGCCAATGACAACTTCCTGTCGTTTTGGCCCCATGGGGATGCGGACGATGCCGAAAAGTATCCCGGTTTGTGGGCTTTCAAAATATTCATGCAGGTGCTGATTTTCAGTGTCATGGGCTTTTTCTGGGTTCATGTCCTGCTTTGGCTTTACCGCGAAGTGATGGATCGTATCCAGGGTAAGGGGTTCATCGAAAATCTGGACAACCCTGACATCGTCTACTTCCGTCGTTTCCCTGCGATTTGGCGATGGATACATGCGCTGTTTGCGATCTCGACCATGACGCTCATTTTGACCGGCACCACGCTACTCTTCTCCCATACCGATTGGGCGAAAACGGTTGTGGTTCTCCTCGGCGGTCCAGAAGGGGAAGGTATTATCCACCGCACCGCAGCGGTCATTTGGCTGGGTATTTTCATCACCCATCTGGTGCTCGCCATCGGCAATATCTGGCGCAAGCGGGATACCTTCGAGTGGTTTGGCAGTACTTCCATGCTGCCCAATTGGAAGGATTTCGCTGACCTGCGCGATATGTTCAAGTGGTTCATCGGAATGGGGCCGCGCCCCGAGTTTCACCATTGGACCTATTGGCAGAAATTCGACTATTGGGCGCCTTTCTGGGGTGCGGCGATCATTGGGTCGACGGGGTTGATGCTCTTCATGCCGGAAAAAACGGCGTTGTTGTTACCGGGTTGGATGTTCAACATCGCTACCCTGGTTCATGCCGAAGAGGCGCTTTTGGCGGCCATCTTCTTGAACTCGGTGCATTTCTTCAATGTACATTTCCGACCCGAACGGTTCCCCATGAGCACCACCATTTTCACCGGTGTCATTCCCATTGAGGAGTTCAAACACGACCACAAGCTTGAATATGACCGCCTCGTCGCCAGCGGTGACCTGGAGAAGCATTTGGTGCGGCGCCCTTCGCGCCGGGCAGATATGGCTTCTTCGTTCATCACCACAGTACTGATCATGAGCGGCTTGGCGCTGCTCACCCTGGTGCTGATCGGCCTGATAACGTCGCCGAGCTGATGGGAGCGGACAACATGAGAAACGACTACGCCATGAATAATAAAGTTCGTCTTTTCCTCTTAGGTTTTCTGGTGCTGATTCCATCGGCCGCCATAGCCGATCCTTCAGGGCAGGCCTTGTCTTTCACCTGCGCGGGGTGCCACGGCACCGATGGGTCCAGCGTCGGGCCATCGAGTCCCTCTCTCGCGGCCATGGACCCGGAGGTGTTTATTGACGCTATGCAGGCCTATAAACGGGATGAGCGGAATGCCACCATCATGAACCGTATCGCCAAGGGGTATAGCGACGAACAAATCAAAGGCATGGCTTGGTTTTTTGCCAAGCAACCGCTCAAGGTTTCTGCCCAGCAACACGATACGGAGCTTGCCGCCAAAGGGGCCAAGCTGCATGCCGAATATTGCAACAAGTGCCATAACGGCGGCGGAAAGCCTGGGGATGCCGGTATCCTGGCCGGGCAATGGATGCCTTATTTAAAGTATACGATGGACGACTTTCTCGAAGGTCGCCGCAAGTATCCAAGGAAAATGCGGCGCATGGTGGAAGCAGCGATCAAAGCGGAAGGCGAACAGGCCGTTCAGTCTCTCATTCACTATTACGGTAGCCAGAAAGGTCCCGTGCAACAGGAGAACGGCCATGACTGATATCAATCGTAGAGGGTTTCTCCGGTTCGTCTCTCACGCAACCTTGGCCGGGACAGCAATCGGTTTTCCTCAGCTTGCACTGGCGGGTAACCCGAAAGTGGTCGTCGTTGGCGGTGGCGTTGGTGGCTGCACGACGGCAAAATACCTACGCAAGCTGGACCCGCGGATCGAGGTGGTTCTGGTCGAGCCTAAGGCGACCTATTCGTCCTGCTTTATGAGCAATGAAGTCTTGAGTGGCGACCGCACCTTGAAATCGATTACGTTCGACTATGACGGACTGCGCCGCCGAGGGGTCAAGATTGTTTCTGACCGGGTTAGCGCTATCGAACCCGATACAAAAAAAGTTGTGACGGAAGGGGGCGAGAATATCGCTTTTGACGCTTGTGTCGTTTCGCCCGGCGTCGATTTCAAATGGGACGCTATAGAGGGATATGACGAAGCGGTTTCGCAGGACATTCCCCATGCTTGGTTCGCCGGTCCTCAAACCGTAATGCTACGCAAGCAGATTGAGGCGATGCCCGAAGGTGGCAAGGTCGTGATCGTTGCGCCGCCCAATCCGTTTAAGTGTCCGCCAGGGCCTTACGAAAGGGCCTCGCAGATTGCCATGTACTGCAAACATTTCAAGCCCAAGGCGAAAATTCTCATCCTCGATCCGAAAGACGCCTTTTCCAAGCAGGGGCTGTTCAAACAAGGTTGGTCGAGGCTCTATGGGTTTGGCACGGACAACGCCATGATCGAATGGGTTGGCGCTGCCTTGGGCGGCACTGTCGAGGGCGTTGATCCTTCAACCCGTACGGTGATGACCGAATTTGAAGAGATTGAGGGCGATGTGGTCAACATCATCCCGCCGCAAAAAGCCGGGCAGGTAGCTTTTGCCTCCGATCTGACGGAAGGCGACTGGTGCCCGGTGGATAAAAAGAGCTTCGAGTCCAAAAAACATAAAAACGTCTATGTGTTGGGCGATGCCTCTAGTGCGGCGAAGATGCCGAAATCCGCCTATGCGGCAAACTCTCAGGGCAAGGTGGTTGCGGCCGCTATTACTGCCCGGTTCAACAATCTCGAACTGAACGATCCGACATTCGTCAATACCTGCTATAGCATCCTCGGAGAGGAATACGGTATTTCCGTCGCTGCGGTCTATGCGCTCAATGAGTCGAAGAATTTGATTGAACCGATCAAGGGGGCGGGAGGGCTTTCGCCTATGGATGCATCGGACCTACAGCGCAAACGTGAGGTGAGCTATGCCCATAGTTGGTTCCACAATCTCATTGACGATATGATGATGTAGCGGTTGGGTTTAGTCGTTTTTTCCGGTGAGTTGTCGGAGAAATTCCTTGTCCAGACCGTCTTTAAAACGAGCCCGTTTTTGCTTTAGAAGGCCTGAGCGAAGTGCCACGCCGTTACCACTGTGCGCCGTCATTTCTTGGGGTGGGGTTGTAGCCGTGACATCGGGCCAGTGGCCGGGTTGTGGGTCGGCACCTTCTGTCGCAATGGCCAGAAGATCATCATCGACAACGGCCGGAGGATTGGTGACCTCCATAAATTCCCAGGTGGCTTCCAGCGGAATGTTGTTCGGGTCGTAAAAATAAATCGACCAGAAAAGGCCGTGGTCCACCGCTCCATGCACATCGAGCCCGGCTGCGGTTAGTCGGTCCTTTAGGCCGAAAAGCTCTTCCCGGCTTTCAATGGTGAAAGAAACATGGTCGAAGCCCAGCGGTTTACTGGTGCGGTTGCCAGGGAATTTCTTTTCCATCGGGGCCGCCTCATCATACTCGAAAAAGGCAACCTGGGTGCGACCGTCGTCCAAAATAAAGAAATAGTGGCGGAATCCCTCATGGCCGATTCCGGCGTGGAGACGTAGACCCAAGAGGTCGCGCCAGAAACGGATGGTTCCTGTTAGGTCTTCTGTGATGAAAGCGAGATGATTGATGCCTAGAAGCGGCATGGTTGCTCCTCTTTCTCTCCCTAGCGTTATAAAATGTCCATTTTATAGATTGTTTGCGAATTGAGTTGGGCAAATGGAAAATTTGGTTGTGTGGGTTTAATAAAGCCCAAGGGTTCATTATCATCACGCCGGAATGGAATTTTCCCCCTTATCTCGGAACGGGTCGCTAAATGATGACGGAAGAAGAACAAACACAAGTTCAACCGGGTTCGCCTGAACATGTGATCCAAGACAAGGAACTGGTTTTTGGGTGGGAAGAGTGGGTGGAACTGCCCGGCCTCGGATTGCCTGCGGTTCGGGCGAAGGTTGATACGGGGGCCCGATCATCGTCTATTCATGCCTTTATGATCGAACCCTATGGTCGGGAAGGCAAAAGACGGGTCCGGTTTGGCGTTCACCCCATCCCGGAACGCCCTGAAATCGTCGTTTATTGTTCGGCCGAGTTGGTCGACCAGCGGGAGGTCACCAGCTCCAATGGTGAAACCGAACTCCGTTATATCATTCGCACGCCGATGCGGGTTGGCGGGCAGGAATGGCCCATCGAGATATCGTTGACCAACCGGGAAACCATGCAATATCGGATGCTGGTGGGGCGCACGGCAATTCGTGACAATATTATTGTCGATCCCAATCTCGCCTGTGTTCAGGGGGAATTGTCTCCCGATCTTTACGACCATATGCCGAAAACCAAGCGTCGGTCGAAGGGGCTGAAAATTGGAATTTTATCGCGTGAACCGAACAGTTATTCAACTCGCCGTCTTATTGAGGCCATCGAAGAGCGGGACCATCTGGTCGAGCTGATCAACACCACTCAATGCTATATGAATATCACCTCGCATCGGCCGGAGGTACATTTAGACGGCGAATCTCTAGAAGGGTTCGATGCCATTATCCCCCGCATCGGTGCATCGATCACCTTTTACGGTATGTCTGTGGTGCGCCAGTTTGAGGCGATGGGGGTCTATAGCCTCAATTCGGCAGCCTCTATCGGCGTGGCCAGAGACAAACTCCACGCCCACCAGATTCTGGCGCGCTCCGGTATTGGAATGCCCGATACGGGGTTCGCCCGCTCGCCGAAAGCAACGAATGAATTGATTAAATTTGTCAAGGGCGCGCCGTTGGTGGTTAAGCTTTTGGAAGGCACCCAGGGGCGCGGCGTGGTGCTGGCCGAAACGAAAAAGGCGGCGGAATCGGTTATTGGCGCTTTCCAGGGGCTGCGAGCCAATATTCTGGTTCAGGAGTTTGTGAAGGAAGCGGAAGGGGCGGATATCCGCTGTCTTGTCGTCGGTAACCGCGTCGTGGCCGCTATGAAGCGTCAGGCCGAGGAAGGCGAATTCCGTTCCAATCTTCATCGTGGTGGCAAGGCGGTTAAAGTCAAGCTTACCAAGGAAGAGCGCAGCACGGCGGTCAAAGCCGCCCGCGCTATGGGCTTGGCGCTTGCCGGTGTCGATCTTCTGCGCTCCGATAGCGGTCCCAAGGTTTTGGAGGTCAACTCATCTCCCGGTCTAGAAGGCATAGAAACGGTGACCGGAAAGGATATCGCCTCGCTGATCGTCGATTACATTGAGACCCATGCCCGACCGCCAAAAATCTATAAGCCGAAACGGCTTTAGCGATACGGAAGGTTTCAAAAACCTTGCTGAAAACCAAAAGTCCCCGCACAAGGCGAGGACTTTAATGGGCGTTTGAGGGTGTTGTTCAATCGACTATTCGTTGGTGTCTGGCCCCGCCATGAAGCTGGGCATCCAGCCTTCATGCAGCTTCTTGAGCTCAGAGATTGCGACTTCTCCTAAGCCTGATATTGCAACCGCGTCGCCGCCGGTTTTACCGATAACGGCGGCCGGAACACCCGCTTTTTCTGCCGCAGAAACCAGGTTTTTACCGTCTTTGGCGCTGATCAGATAGCGGGCCTGATCTTCGCCGAATAACCAAGCAATGGCGTTGCCCCCTTCAGGGACTGAAAGGGTGACGCCCCGGTCTCCGGCCATGGCCATTTGGCTGGCGGCCACCAAAATGCCGCCGCCGGAAATGTCGTGACTTGCGCTCACCCAGCCATCGAGAATCCAGGAGCGGACGAGATCGCCATTCTTGCGTTCGGTCGCCAAATCGACGGGCGGCGGTGCGCCTTCTTCACGGCCTTCGATGTCGCGGAGGTAAAGGGAGGAGCCGAGCCAGCCTTCGGTGGCCCCAATCAGCACCAGCTCTTCGCCGTCTTCTTTGAGTGCCAGATTGACGGCCTTGGAGGCGTCTTTGAATAGTCCCACACCGCCGATGGTTGGGGTCGGTAAGATGCCCTGGCCGTTGGTTTCGTTGTAGAGCGACACATTGCCCGACACCACGGGGAATTCCAAGGTATCGCAGGCTTCCCGCATCCCTTCGATACAGCCGACGAACTGCCCCATGATTTCTGGGCGTTCCGGGTTGCCGAAGTTCATGTTGTCGGTGATCGCCAGAGGTTGCGAGCCGACGGCGGTAAGGTTCCGCCAAGCTTCGGCGACCACTTGACGTCCGCCTTGCACGGGGTCGGCGTAGCAATAGCGTGGGGTGCAGTCTGAGGTAATGGAAACGGCCTTTTCGGTGCCGTGAACACGGACGATCGCTGCATCGCCGCCGGGACGGCCGACGCTCATGGTGTCGCCCATGACCATGTGGTCATACTGTTCCCAAATCCATCGCTTGGATCCCAACTGGGGACCGCCAATCAGGGCCTTGAGACTGTTGATGATATCTTTGCCGCTATCAATGTCGGCAGCGCCGACCACCGGGCGTTCCGGTGTTTTGACCCAGGGGCGGTCGTACTCAGGGCTGGCCAGCGCCAGCGGGTCGATGGGCAGGTCGGCCACCACTTCGCCTTTGTGGCGGATGACCATATGGCCCGTATCGGTCAGCTTTCCGACCACCGCAAAGTCTAACTCCCACTTGCGAAAGATGGCTTCGGCCAAATCTTCTTTGCCGGGCTTCAACACCATCAACATGCGCTCTTGGGATTCCGAGAGCAGCATTTCGTAAGGCGTCATATTTTCTTCGCGTTGCGGCACCGCGTCCAAGTTCATCTCGACGCCCATGCCGCCTTTTGACGCCATCTCGAAGGAAGACGAGGTAAGGCCCGCTGCGCCCATATCCTGGATGGCGACGATGGCGTCGGTCGCCATCAACTCGAGGCAGGCCTCGACCAGCAGTTTTTCGGTGAAGGGGTCACCGACCTGAACGGTCGGACGTTTCTCTTCGGAATCCTCGGTAAACTCGGCCGAGGCCATGGTTGCACCATGGATGCCGTCACGGCCGGTTTTCGAGCCGGCATAGATTACCGGGTTGCCGACACCGGCAGCTGCGGAATAGAAAATATTGTCGGCTTTGGCCAGACCCACGGTCATGGCGTTGACCAGGATATTGCCGTTGTAGCTGGGGTGGAACTCGCACTCGCCACCCACGGTGGGGACCCCGATGCAGTTGCCGTATCCGCCAATCCCGGCGACCACACCATGTACTAGATGGCGGGTTTTGGGGTGATCCGGCTCACCGAAGCGAAGCGCGTTCATGTTAGCAATTGGTCGAGCGCCCATGGTGAAGACGTCGCGCAGTATGCCGCCGACGCCTGTCGCTGCGCCCTGGTAAGGCTCGATGTAGCTCGGGTGGTTATGGCTCTCCATCTTAAAGATGATCGCGTCGCCGTCGCCGATGTCGATGATGCCCGCGTTCTCGCCAGGACCACAGATCACCCAGGGCTGCTCGGTTGGCAGAGTCTTGAGCCACTTTTTCGAGGATTTGTAGGAGCAGTGTTCGCTCCACATAACCGAGAAGATGCCCAGCTCCGTCAGGTTGGGCTCGCGGCCCATGATCTTGAGAACCTCTTGGTACTCGTCTTCGCTCAAGCCGTGCTCGGCGACGATTTCCGGGGTAATCTCACTCATCAGCCCAGGGCCTCCACCAATCCGTCGAACATGGGTTTTCCATCGATGCCGCCTAGTTCCGGGTCGGCGAGGCGCTCGGGGTGCGGCATCATGCCAAGGATCGTGCGCCGCTTGTTGAACACGCCCGCGATATTGTCGAGCGAGCCGTTGGGGTTGGCTGCATCATCAACCAAGCCCGTCGGGTGGGCATAGCGGAAGGCCACCTGACCATCACCCTCAATCTGATTCAGGGTTTCGTCATCGGCGAAGTAGTTGCCGTCGTGATGGGCAACAGGAATCGTGATGACCTGGCCTTTGTCGTATCCCTGGGTGAAAGGCGTTTCTGCGTTCTCGACCCGGAGCGGGACATCCTTGCAGATGAATTTAATGCCTGCATTGCGCATCAGTGCGCCAGGTAAAAGACCCGCCTCGGTCAAAACCTGGAAACCGTTGCAGACGCCCAGAACGTGGACGCCTTTGTCTGCGCGCCGGATGACCTCGCGCATGACCGGAGAGTTGGCGCTCATGGCCCCGCAGCGCAGGTAGTCGCCGTAGGAGAACCCGCCCGGTAGAACGATCAGGTCCACTTCGGGGAAATCGGCGTCGCCGTGCCAAACCATGAGGGGATCAGACCCCATGGATTGGGCGAGGGCGACTTTCATATCGCGGTCGCAGTTGGACCCGGGAAAGACGATGACGGCAGCTTTCATTTCCGACCCTGTCTTTTGAAAAGAGAAAGGGCGGCCCTAATGGAACCGCCCGGAAGGGTTTACTCGATTTCGAACCGATAGTTCTCGATCACGGTGTTGGCAAGGAGCTTCTTGCACATCTCTTCGACGTTTTTTTCGGCTTCGGCTTTATCGCCGTCGGCTAGGTCGATCTCGATGTACTTGCCTTGACGAACCGCATCGACGCCGGAAAAGCCGAGCGAATCAAGGGCGTGCTCCACCGCTTTGCCCTGGGGATCGAGGACCCCGTTCTTAAGCGTTACATGAACCTTGGCTTTCACTTGATGATATCCCTTAGTGAAATGGTTGGTGGCTATTGAATGGTGTCTGGACCCTGAACGTCGCCGGGCCCTCCTTCGGGGAGAATGCCGAGACGACGGGCCACTTCCTGGTAGGCGTCCTCAATTTTACCGAGGTCTTGGCGGAAGCGGTCCTTATCCATCTTTTCGTTGGTCTTCATATCCCACAGGCGGCAGTTGTCCGGGCTGATTTCGTCTGCCAGAACGATGCGCATCTGCTCATCGTCCCAGACCCGACCGAATTCCAGCTTGAAGTCGATCAGTCGGATGCCGATGCCGACGAACAAACCGCAGAGAAAATCGTTAACCCTAAGCGAGAGGTTGAGAATTTCGTCCATCTCCTGGGGAGTGGCCCAGCCGAAAGCGCCGATGTGCTCCTCGGTAATCATCGGATCGTCCAACTCGTCGGATTTGTAGCAATATTCGACGATGGTACGTGGCAGGTTGGTCCCTTCGGGGATGCCCAGACGTTTTGACAGCGATCCGGCGGCCACATTACGCAGAATAACTTCAACCGGAACAATCTCCACTTCCCGGACCAACTGTTCGCGCATGTTCAGGCGGCGGATGAAGTGGGTCGGGATGTTCAACTGCTGAAGCTGGATCATCAGGTATTCGGAGATGCGGTTGTTGAGAACGCCCTTGCCGGTGATGGTGCCGGTCTTTTTGGCGTTGAACGCCGTGGCGTCGTCTTTGAAATATTGCACCACGGTGCCGGGCTCGGGTCCTTCATAGAGGATCTTGGCCTTGCCTTCGTAAATCTGTCTGCGTCTAGCCATGAATATCGTCCTCGAGCGCCGGGAAAACCGGGTTTTCGGCGTTAGCCCTGCGCGCAATATAGGGATCAAGCGTCCTCATAGCAGGAGTCCCCCTCAATGACAACGCAAGATACGGGAATCCGATGTTTAAAAATCGACAGGTTGGTAAGGCGTGGCGCCGGGCCGTCCATTGGCATAAAGCCAAACAGGCTTGGCGCCTTCCTTGTCAATCGTTGGCAGGGCAAGCAGAGAAGAGGAAACGGTGCCGAATCCAATGTCTGTTTTAATGTTCATGGCTGCCAGTTGACCGGCCTCGGAATCCTTGCTCACGCCGCTCCCCGGTTCATGGAGGCCATTGGCGAGAAGTGATTGCCAGTCGGACCAGTCATTGTTGACCGGGTCCGGTTTCTTGGCTTTTCGAAAGCGAGGTAAAAAAGCACCGATTCTCGGAGAGGTCTCATCGTTGAGGTCGTAGGCGGTAATCATCGAAACCCCTTCAGGAATAGGGGAGGCGTCAATGCTGGTTCCCGTGTTGCGTAACCAAAAGGCGTCCCGGTTATCGGCAATAACCAGATTGAATGGGCGGTAAGCCTGAGGAGAAAGATGGGAAAGGGCGTCCGTTGCGGCTTGAGCATCAGCGTGGTCCAGAGCTTCTAAGGGGATTTCACCCCGACTACGAAACCCCTCGGCCGGACCGAGAGTCCCACGGCGATTTAAAATAGCAGCGACAACGCCGTTATCGTTAATTCCGAGCCAAGTGCCGCCAGCCAGTTCGTCGAGTCCGGCAACGACGTCGAAACGGTTCTCCCAATGGCGCGCAGGAGGCCGTGAAGGGCGGTTTTGCATTTCGTCCCGATTGGCCGCTAAAACCAAGGGAAAGGTATGACCAATTCGGCGTAAAACGACCACCGTACACATTTGTTTTGGAAATCCTTTTCTTTGGCTTGATTGCACCTAGGTTGATGGACTACATAAGCCCCGTTGGAGCGCTGGGCAAACCGTTTCTTTTGCGCTTATTTTTGTGTGCAATACCTCGTTTAAAGGATTCTTTTTCATGAGTGACGTCCTCAAAGACCGTGAACAGAGCTATGAAGCCAAAATGAAGCTCGACGAGGAAACCAAGTTCAAAGCCGAAGCCCGGCGAAACAAACTGGTCGGTCTCTGGGTAGCCGAAAAATTCGGTCTTTCCGAAGATGAAGCTAAGGCCTACGTGAAAGAAGTAATCGCTGCCGATTTTGAAGAGCCTGGGTCGGACGACGTGGTGCGCAAGATCATGGCCGATTGTGCCGAGCGTAGGGTTGGACTGACCGAAGAAGAATTGAAGGCTGAGATGGAGCGCCTATACGCGGTCGCGCTGGATCAAATCAAGAACCAGTATCCCGACCCGCTGGGCAGCGACCATTCCAAGGTCGGCGACTGACCGGGAAAGTTTAATACGAAAAGCAAAGGCGCGGTTCTGCTGGGAAACACGCCTTTTTCTTTATAACAATATAAATTTAACAAAACCGACATCATGTCGTCAGGGCAAGATGCTCTAATCGTCTTTTCGTATAATGGCGAAAAGGCGCAGCTATGGAAACGAGTTCCAAGACTGGGAAAATCCAAGAGTTTGTTGATGAACTCCACCGAAGCCCCAAGCTGATGATTGGGATTGGGGGCATCCTCTATGGGGTGCTGGGTGTGATCGCATTTTTCGGCCCTGGCGCTTAAAATTTTTCAAAAGCGTATCAGGCACATTTTATCTTTGATTGAAAACCTTCGAGGTTTTTACCATTTAAAAGAATTAGAATGCTGCCAAGGGAGCATTTCCAAAAATGTGTGGTGAGATGGTATGCCCCAACTTGAGGAACATCCTGCCGTTCAGGACATGATGGTGAGCCCGGTAAAGATGTTTGCTGTGGGTGTTTTTCTTTATGCCTGTTTCGGCGTCCTTGTTTACGCCTTTTCCTAAGATGAAAAAAGGAGGCGCTTGCCTCCTTTCCCGTTATGCAGCCTGTTCTTCGACGGTTTCTGTGGGGGGCTTGTCTGTGCGGTGGAAAAAGGTCATCTGCGTTTGCATCCCCTGGGCCGTGCGGGCCAGGCTTTCCGAAGCGGCGGCGGCCTCTTCAACCAGGGCTGCGTTTTGTTGTGTGATCTCATCCATCTGGCTGACCGCGCGACCGACATCTTCGAGGCCCTGCGATTGTTCTTGGCTTGCCGAAGAAATATCGACAACCAGTTCGGCAACCTGATCAATGGATTTAACGATCTGAGCAAGTGATTCTCCAGCCTGATTCACCAAAGAAACGCCGTCGTTAATGTGGCTGCTTGTATCGGTGATCAAGTCTTTGATCTGCTTGGATGATTCGCTGGAACGCTGGGCAAGCGAACGCACCTCTTGAGCGACGACGGCAAATCCCTTACCTGCCTCGCCTGCACGGGCTGCCTCGACGGCGGCATTCAGGGCGAGCAAGTTGGTCTGGAATGAAATCTCGTCGATCATTCCAACGATTTCGGTGATTTTGCCTGACGACTCTTCAATTTCGTTCATCGCCGTTACGGCCTGGTCCATGATCTCCCCGTTGGCGCGTGCGGCATCGCGTGTTGAACTGGCGACCTTGCTTGCTTCTGCGGCGTTGTCGGCGTTGCTGCGCACAGTGGCGGTTAGCTCTTCCATTGCAGTTGCCGTGGATTCGATGCCATTGGCCTGCTGTTCGGTCCGCTGAGCGAGATCGGAATTGCCTACGGCAATCTGGGATGCGCCAGTACTTACCGTTTCGGAGTTTTCCATGATTTCCGAAACAATCTGGCCGAGCTTGTCAGACATGGCGTTGAGATCGTTTTTAAGCGTCAGGAAAGACCCCTGATATTCCTTCACCATACGTTTATCCAGGTTGCCTTCGGAAAGGGCTGCGACAACTTCGGAAACCTCGCTTAAGCCGTTATCCACCATGTTCAACAGGCTGTTGATGCCCTCCGAAAGACTTTTCATAAAGCCTTCTTTCCCCTGGGTTTCAAGCCGGGCCGAAAAATCACCAATACCAGCTGCCATAACGATTTCGGCGACTTCTTCTTCCACGCTTACCTGCTCTTTTTGGGCTAGACCCGCCTGATTGATAGCACGGTTAATGTTTTTTGTTGCCGTTAGGAAAATGCCAAGCTGACCGGTTTCGACAATGGGTCGATAGTATTTTTTCTGGCTCACGTACTCCATCGCGGTGGCGGATTCGCGAACAAATGAATCTGTGCGATCAATCAAATCGTTTACGGCCCAGAGCAATTCGCCCAGGCTACCAGCTTCGCGAATATCGGTGATTCGTGCTTCGAAATCACCCCCTGCTGCTTTCTGGCATATATCCCGGCTTCTTTTCAGCTCATGCATGATTTTTTGTTCATAAAAAATCGCTCCAGCGATAAAAATGACGACAGCAACTGCTGGAATGAGAATCAGTAGAGAGCTGGATGCCGAGAGAAAATGCACAATGACCGTTGCAATGAGCGCAACGATAGACAGTTGCATTAGCCAGCGTGCTTTGAATAAGGACGAGCCTGCAATGCTCGGTTTAGAGGGAGAGGATCCACTCGTCATAGGTCGTTCCTTTTTCTTTTAGCATATTGACGATGACGTCGAGCGAAGCAGCCATTCCATCTCGAGGATTGGGGTTTTGCTTTTCGACTTGGCACAAAGCTCGGTAGGTCGGGATGATGACGCTATCAAGCGGCTCACGGCGTGGAACCCGACGATTGGAGTGGTAGCCAATGATTCTTCCGTTCGCGTCATAGCTTGGTGTGACGTGAGCAAGGACCCAGTAGTGGTCGCCGTTTTTTGATCGGTTAACCACATACGCGAAAATTTCTTTACCGGCAGCGATCGTGTCCCACAGCAACTTGAATACACAGCGAGGCATATCCGGGTGCCGAATCAAGTTGTGGGGTGCGCCCAGAATTTCTTGTTCAGTGTAGCCGGAGAGCCTCAGGAACACCTGATTGGCGTAGGTGATTTTCCCTTTAAGGTCGGTCTTACTAACTATGACTTCATTGGCGTCGAAGTGACGCTCTTGGCCAGTTAGCGCAGGAAGCGCTTTCATTTTTTCCACCCTCATCGTCCCAATTTAACAGTTTTACTGCAGCAACCATCTCGCCCCCCCAATGGTTACAAGGGAAACTTATACGTGAATTGTGATTTTTTTGTGGGATTAAGTCAAAAAGAATCAATCTAATGACTCTAGTCTAATTCAATGTTTTGCAAATAATGATAGAATAAAAAAAATCCTACAACGTATTCATGCTTTTACAAGCCGTTAATAATGGCTGAATTCTTACGTGCATTTCTGCGTTGCGTCGAACTTGAACTGCCGTTGGTACCATTCGGGATCAACATAGACAGCCAGAGGCCGCCCCGCGGCAACTTTTGTCCTGATTCGGAAAGAGACGCTGTGTCCCTGGCCAAGTTTGACCTTGCGGACGGTAATTTCTGATTTGTCGTCGGCGAAGAAGATTTTCAACTTAGCTTTCTGGGGCCATTTGGGGCCGTTGTTGAGGATGTTGAAATGGGTGCCTTTCTCCGTGCAGAGAGACTTCACCGTCACATCGATTTTTTGCAAGGGTGCCGCATCTGCCGTCGCTAAAGTCATAAAAGCACCTGCAAGCGCAGCAAAGCCAAGAAGTTTTGATCCGTACATTTAAACACACCTAAAAAAACCGTATCAAATGAAACCTCATGCGGATGTTTCTGGAAGATTCGCCTTAGGGTTTCAATCGCAGGCTCAAATAGAGTTGATTGATATGCGCTATTTTGGCTTTTTGGGGTGTTGATCTGCTTATGGTTGATTGGGTGTTGGCGATAATCTCTCTTTGGTTTTTTTAGGAAAAACGGCGCGCTTAGCTTATATGCACGCCGTCAGATTGGGTTTGAGAGTTTCTTGGCGTCAGTTTTTGCCGAATACACGCTTGAAGACCGTATCCACATGTTTGGTGTGATAAGCTGCTGAATCTTCTTCTAGCAAAGCTTTAAGGTCTTCAACGCTCAAGGTTTTTGCCAGTTCCTCGTCATTTGAGAGGAAATGGAACAAGCGGTTATCGTGGTTGGCCGCTTCTTTTTCCACTTCATCCAACTCGGGCGTTACATCAGGGTTATCTGGATCAATGCCGAAGCTCTTCCAGACCCGCATGGCATTCCGCTGCACGACCTTGTAGGCCTCTTCGCGGCTGACGCCGTTTTGGGTCAGGTGGAGCAGAACCCGCTGGGCGTCATGGATACCGCCAAAGTTGTAAACTTGGTCGAGCATGTTGTTGGGGTAGACGACCAGTTTTTCAATCACGCTGGTCATCCGGCCTAGGGCAAAATCGAGCGTCACCGTTGCATCGGGGCCGATGCCGCGTTCGACGGAGGAGTGGGAAATATCCCGCTCATGCCAGAGTGCCACATTCTCCATAGCGGGAACGACGGTCATGCGAACCAAACGGGCAAGGCCGGTCAGATTTTCCGTCAGGATGGGGTTGCGCTTATGCGGCATAGCCGAGGAGCCTTTTTGGCCCGGCGCGAAATATTCCTGGGCTTCGCGTACTTCGGTGCGCTGAAGGTGACGTATCTCAACCGCGATGTTTTCCAATGACGAGGCGATGACGCCGAGGGTGGCGAAGAAATTGGCGTGTCGGTCCCGTGGAATGACTTGGGTTGAAACAGGTTCAGGCGTAAGGCCCATTTTCTCAGCGACATACTCTTCAACACTCGGGTCGATATTAGCGAAGGTTCCGACCGCACCCGAAATAGCGCAGGTGGCGATATCGTAGCGAGCAGCCTTAAGACGTCGCAGATTGCGCTGAAATTCGGCATGAAACCGGGCAAATTTGATGCCCATGGTGGTCGGTTCAGCATGAATGCCGTGGGAGCGACCAATGCAGAGCATATCCTTGGTTTCAAATGCTCTGCGTTTAAGTGCATCGAGCAGGCCTTCCACGTCCTCAATGAGGATATCGGCTGCCTGGGTAAGCTGAACGCTAAGGCAGGTATCTAAAACGTCGGAAGAGGTCATGCCCTGATGGACGAAACGGCTTTCTTCGCCGATCAGTTCGGCCAGCTCGGTGGTAAAGGCGATAACGTCGTGCTTCGTCTCGAGTTCGATCTCATCGATCCGGTCAATGCGCTCCTGGGTATAGGGCATATTGCCCTTTTCCCAAACTACTTTGGCCGCGGCTTCTGGGATGCGTCCCAGCTTGGCGTTGGCGTCGCAGGCGTGAGCTTCGATCTCAAACCAGATACGGAATTTATTGGCCGGTTCCCAAATGGCGGCCATTTTCGGACGTGTATAACGCGGAATCATCGCGGAACTGCTCCTCGAAAGACAGGAGTGAAAAGATGGAAAGCCGGTGTTAAAGCAGGAGTCGAGCCATTTTTAAAGGCTCTTTTCCGTTTATTCCTTCAGGATTTCGCGGCTAATCAGCATTTTTTGGATATCTGAGGTGCCTTCGTAAATGCGGCAAATTCGGGCATCTCTGAAAATTTGTTCGACACGGTAGTCTTTAATATACCCATATCCGCCATGGGTTTGGATTGCTTCAGAGCAAACCTTTTCGGCCATTTCGGAGGCGAACAATTTGGCCATGGCCGCCTCTTTGATGCAGCGTTGGCCCGCGTCGCGGATGGAGGCGGCGTGCCAAGTCAATTGGCGGGCGGCTTCAATTTCGGTCGCCATTTCAGCCAACCGGAAAGCTACGGCCTGATGTTCGGCGATAGGCTTGCCGAAAGCTTCGCGGTCTTTGGCGTACTCGGTGGTGGCTTCGAAAGCAGCTCGGGCCATGCCGATGGATTGAGAGGCAATGCCAATTCGTCCTGCCTCAAGGTTTTCGAGCGCATAGCGGTAGCCTTCGCCCTCATTGCCGACGAGGGCGCTATCGGGCAGTTTCACGCCATCGAAAATCAAGTGCGTCGCATCCGATGCTTTTTGGCCCATTTTTTCTTCGCAACGGGCGACCTCGAACCCTGGTGTGTTGGCCGGAACCAGAAAGGCGGAAATACCCCGGTGTCCGGCAGAGGGGGCGGTCATGGCGAAAACGAGAATAACGTCGGCGTGGGATCCGTTGGTAATGAACTGTTTGGAGCCAGTGATTTCCCAGCCGCTGTCGGTCTTGATGGCTTTGGTCTTGAGGTTGGAGGCATCCGACCCTGCATGAGGTTCGGTCAGGGCAAAGGCTGAAAGCTTGTTCCCTTGTGCGAGTGGTTTGAGCCAAGTTTCCTTTTGTTCGGCCGATCCTCTTTGATGAAGGATGTTGTTGACCAGCATTTGCACCGCGACCACGGTGGTGACTGATGCATCTCCGGCAGCCAATTCCTCAATAGCCATGGCATAGGTTAGGTAGTTTGCGCCGACGCCGCCCCATTCTTCGGGAATGAGCATGCCGAGAAAACCCAATTCGGCCATTTCAGCGATGGCTTCTTTGGGAAAACGGCCTTCTTTGTCCCAGTCTGGGGAAAAGGGCTTGAGGCGGTCGCGGGCGAAATCCCGCGCCATGTCGCGGATGAGAGTTTGTTCTTCCGAAGGTATCATAGATGTTCTTTCTTAGACGGTATGAGGTACCAAACGATGCTCACCGCCTGTAGGGCGACGAGGACGCCGAAGGCAACTTTGAAGCCCATCGGGTGATAGCCGCCCGTAGCGGTTTGCGGCCAAAGATCAATCACCACACCGATGGCCCATTGGAAACCAAACGAGGCGACAAAAACCAAGAGATTGAGGCTGGTGTTGAGCCGTCCGGCCAGATGCGGGGCAAACTGCTGGGACAGTGCGGCGTAGGTAATGATTCCGGTGGAGCCGAAAAAGCCGAATGTGCCCCATAAAAGCGCCAACGCTCCGGTCCATTCGGCAATCAGAGCCAGTTGGGCGAGGATGAAAACGCCAATGGAAAAGACCACGATGGTCATGGGTTTAATGCCAATCCGTCCCAGCCGCACGGTTAGCCCCCCCATACCAAGAAAACCCGCTACCATGCCGACTGCCGCAACCAGTAGGATATTGGCTGCATCCCCCCGCTCCAAGTGCGCCACATCGCGCAGCCAGGGACCGGCCCAGAGGGATTGAACCGAGATAAAAGAGGATTGGGAAGCTACGGTCAGGGGGGCGATTTTCCAAAATAGAGGACTTTTGAAAATCCCCTTAAGGCCGTAGATTTGCTCAGTAAAGCCGCTTCCCTGAGAATTTGCCGGTTTTTCCGGGACGATGGCGAAAACAGCGATGGCGACGAGGAAGGTCATCCCCGCCAAGACGAGGAACAGGCCCCGCCAGTCGGTGAATTGCAAGGCCGCTTCGACGGGGGCTGTGGCAACCAACGCGCCGAAACCGCCCGAAGCCATTTGGATGCCGTTGGTTAGAGGCAATTTGTCGGCAGGGAACCAGTCGACGAAGGCCTTGAATGCGGCCATAAGGCAGGCGGAAACGCCAAAGCCTATCAGAGCCCGACCGATTAATAGACCCGCCTCGCTTTCGGCGAGGGCGAAAACGGCGGCGCCGCCTGCGGCAAAAAGCAAGAGTGCAGCCTCGGTGCGCCGGGGGCCATATTTGTCGAGCAGTACCCCGAGGGGCAATTGGAACAGCGCGAAGGTGAGAAAATAGGTGCTGGTCAAAAGGCCAAGGCTTGCAGCGTCCAGGCCGACATCGCGCACCAGATCAGGCGAAATAACCGCATTGACCGTGCGAAACAGGTAGGAGAGAAAATACCCCAAGGCGAACGGCACGAATATGCGGGCAAGCACAGACGTTTTGATCTTTTGAGAAGACGGAACCGTACCAGACATAGAACGGTTATAAGGCCTTTTTACGTTTGCGTAAAACCTTTCCAGAAAGGGTTATCCCGGCATGCCGTCAATTCGTGGGTGCGCCAGCACCGGCCAATAGGCGATGGCGAAAACGCCCCATCCCAATATCCATAAACCGCCTGCCAGATGGGTGGCGAAATCAAAGGGCAGAAAAACTCGGACGATTGCCGCGCCAATGAGTAAAATATAGGCCGCTATGGTAGCGGGGGTGGCTTTCAAGGGGCGGCCCGAATGGCCCAAGGCGGCCCGCGAGGCGACGGCGAGGATCATCAGGGTGATGGCGCCGGCCGTCAGGCTATGGAGGGCCGTGGATGCGGGGAAGAGGTCGAGCAGGTCGGTTCCCGCCTTGGCGAAAAAGCCAAGGGGAAGCCAGATGTAGGCGACGTGAAGAATCCAGACCAAAGGCTCTTTCAAAGTTTTGAGGGTGTTCCAGCCCAGCATGCGGATAAAAAGTACGATCCCGGCCAACAGGGCAACGCTGCCACTGATCATCGGCTGTTGCAGGGGCTCAAGCAGGGCGACGGCAAGCACCAACGGCAGGGAAAGGCGGTCGATTAGTGCCGGGGTTTGACAGGTTATGCCGGGGCCGAATTTCATGCGCAAAGCGTTCTGTGTGAAGGCCGGAATAATCCGTCCGCCGATCAGGGCGACCAGAGATGCGATGAAGTAGATCGCGCTCGACAGCCCTACGACGGGATCGGGATGAAAATGATAGAGCGCGTTGGCCCCGCCCAGCAGGAAGAGAATAACCGGCACCACGTAGTTGCGCTTATTGCCCGCGCCGAAAATTACCTTGACCATATAGAGGCCGAGGAGAGGCAGATAAATCAGGTCGAGATAGAGCAGGGCGTCGGTCCAGGGCTGGGCCCAGAAAGCGATGCGACCGGCGAGGAAAGCAATAATCAGAACGACCAACGGGAACCCCTGAATATTGGGTGTCCCGGTCCATTTTGGCGTGGCGGCAAGCAGGAAACCCGAGATGGAGGCAACGGCGAAACCGAAAACCATTTCATGACCGTGCCAGTAGGGATCAATTGGCGCTTGGCCACCAAGGGCTAGAAGCCATATTGCAAGGGCGCCCACTGCGTAGAGGGCCGCCATAAGGAAAAATGGGCGGTACCCGGATGCTAGCATGAGGGGGCCTTTGTAGGCCGCGCTGGGGTCTTCGATGCCGATGGGAATCTGCGCCATGCGGGTTGCATCCTTTCCGGTTGTGTGGAGCGCGATCGACTTAATCCGAAACGCTTTGCGATCCCGATTAAGTCGTGAATCGCCCTCTAAACTGTTGATAGGGGCAGCTTTACGTTTTAGATGGAAACACCACTATGTGATTTTATCTAAAACGATCTGACCCTAGAGTGGAGGAACACCTAGAACCTGAAAGATGGGTTGTCTTTAACCGCCGTCAAGAATGGAATTTAGGGCTGGACCCTAGATAACCACCCGGTCGCTGGGGAAGCAAAGGGCGGTCATGGTGCCTTTGCCGGGGGCGCTGCGAATGTCGAAATAGCCGCCGTGCAATTCAATCAGACCGATGGTGAGGGGCAGGCCGAGACCGGTTCCCTGGAATTTCCGTGAAAGGTCGCTATCGACCTGGCCAAACTGGCTTAAGGCTTTTTTCTGCTCCTCAGGCCCCATGCCGATGCCCGTGTCGGTTACGCTTAAGACGAATTCGCCGTTGCCGTTGATTTGGCATCCTAAGGTGACACAGCCGCCTTCCGGGGTGAATTTTACGGCGTTGGACAGCAGGTTGAGCAGCATCTGTTTGACACGTAAGGGGTCGGCCCGCAATCTCGGCAGCACATTGGGAAGTTCGTTTGCTAGTTTAATCTTGCCGCTTTCGGCGCGCTCCCTCACTAGTCGCAAGACCGACGTTGCAATCCCTTCGACGGGGATTACCTCATCATGCAGGTCAAGCTTACCGGCTTCGATTTTGGAGACGTCCAGAACGTCGTTAATGAGCTCAAGAAGATGTGTCCCTGAATCGTAAATATGGATGGGGTAATCCCGATACCGCTCATTGCCTAGCGGACCGAAAACCTCGCTGCGCATGGCATCGGAATAACCGATGATGGCGTTAAGTGGGGTCCGAAGCTCGTGGCTCATGGAAGCAAGGAAATCGCTTTTAGTCTTGTTGGCGGTTTCGGCGTCTTCCTTGGCTCGACGCAAGGCTTCCCGGTTCTCGTGTTCTTTGGTGACATTGGTGCCGATGCCTCGATAACCGGTAAATTGACCGTCTTCGTCGTAAATGGGTTTGCCGCTTACACGAATGTAGGTGTTCAATCCGTCAGGGCGTTGATAGCGGTACTCGAAGTCCTTAAATGGCTCCCTGTTTTCAAGGTGGCGAAGGTGCTGGTTCCATTCCTCTGGATTTTGGGCAATATCTTCGGGCGAAACGAGCTCTTCGCGTCGTTTACCGTAAACTCTTTCTGGCGCCGCACCATTCAGCGATTCTGCGTGAGCGGAAAGAAACGTGTAGCGGAGGTCCGCATCCGTTTCCCAGAACCAGTCTGAAGCGACCTCGGCGAAATCTTTGAAGCGCTGCTCGCTACGTTCGATTTCTTTCTGATGCTCAACGAGTTTCGAGATGTCGCTGCCCACGCCCCGGTAGCCGAGGAAGGTTCCGTCGTCGGCAAAAAACGGCTTGCCGCTGGTTTCTAAATATAGCTTCTTGCCGTTTTCGTCTTGATAGACGTAAGTGAAATCGCGAAACTCCTTGCAGTCTTCCAGGTCTTTTTGGTGCTGTTGCCACTTTTCGTCTTTTTTGTCTTCCAGGTCTTGTGCGGCGACTTCCAAGCGGGATTTGCCGATGATGCTTTCCTTGGTTCCTCCCGTCTTGTCTTCCACCCTTTTTGAAATATAGGTGATCCGGTGGTCCGGCCCGCTTTCCCAGAACCAGTCTGAGGCGACCTCGGCAAAATCCTTAAAGCGTTGCTCGCTGTTTTTTAGGGCGCATTGTTGCTCATATTGTTTGGTAATGTTGCTGCCCATGCCTCGGTAGCCAGCGAAGTTGCCTTGCTCATCATAGATTGGCTTGCCGCTGATGCTGACGTATTGCGGGCCTTTTCCTGGGACATCGATCCAATAGCGGAAGTCGCGGAAGGGGCGTCGGTTATCAAGATCGTCCTGATGGTTTTCCCAAAGCTCGGCCGATTCAATGGAGGAAATAGAATGTTTTCGGCCTTTACCGATCAGGCTATCTGGGTCGATTCCGACGATCTCTTTGAGACGGCCTGAGAAAAAGTTAAACCGCAGGTCGGCGTCCATTTCCCAAATCCAGTCGGAGGCCGATTCAGCTACATCCTTGAAACGTTGCTCGGTGGTAGAAAGGGCTTTTTGCGCTTGCGCTAGGTTTTTTGCGGCTTCTGCTCGCCGGTTGAGCCGACGCTTCCGCAGTTGGGCGGAAAGAATGGCAAAGACAAGACCGATGAAAATAGCGGGGAGAATGAACTCGTAGATATGGGGCCAGCCCAAATCGTCGATATAATGACCAATGAATGTGGCGATGACATAGAAAAACGCGGCCATAACAAACCACACGGTTTCAGCTAGGCCAGCAATATCCATCCAGTTGGAGCGGGGCTCCGTTCCGGTCTCTACGTCCTCTTTCAACGTTTATGCAACCCTGTTATTTTTCAATAGTGTAGCGTATGCGCTCTGGTTTTTCCACACCTCCGGTTGATAGCTGGTTGACGGAAATCATAGGGGTAGGGCAGTTTTCATACTTCGTTAAAAAGGCATTGCGTGAAACGTCGGGAAAAACTACCTCGGAGCAAGGGGGGCATTTGCCGCCGCTCAATCCCGTTTCATTAAATTACCGAAAGGATCGTCATGAACCAGATCGTCAACCGGAAAATCGTTCTTGCCTCCCGTCCGGTGGGAGAGCCCGATCCATCCAATTTCGATCTGGTAGAAGAAGATGTTCCGGGCATTAAAGACGGTCAGGTGCTGGTCAGAAATCTCTATCTTTCGTTAGACCCCTATATGCGCGGCCGTATGAGCGACGCAAAATCTTATGCCGAGCCGGTGGCGATTGGCGCGGTGATGATCGGCGCGACGGTCGGCGAGGTAGTCCGTTCCAAGTCACCTGAAATCGTTGAAGGCGAAACAGTTTTAGGTTTCGGAGGATGGCAGGATTATGCGGTCCTTGACGGTAATGATGTTCAAAAAATCGAACAGGCGGTCGTGCCAATTTCCACCGCCCTGGGTGTGCTCGGTATGCCGGGCATGACGGCCTATACCGGTATGAAAAATATCGGCAAGCCCAAGTCGGGTGAGACAGTTGTCGTTGCGGCGGCCTCAGGCGCGGTTGGCTCGGTGGTTGGGCAAATTGCGCAGTTTGAAGGCGCGCGGGCGGTGGGCATTGCCGGGTCTGAGGAAAAATCTCGGTTCGTTGTCGAAGAATTGGGCTTCGACGCCTGCGTTAACCACAAGGCGGCCGACTTTGCGCAACAACTGGCGGCGGCCTGTCCAGACGGCGTTGACGTTTATTTCGAGAACGTTGGAGGCCAAGTCTTTCAGGCGGTGCTGCCGTTGCTCAATGATTTCGCCCGCATTCCCGTCTGCGGACTGATTGCCCATTACAACGCCACCGAGGCCCCCAAAGGCCCGGATATGACGGCAGTCTTGATGCGTCAGGTTTTGGTTAAACGACTAACTCTGCGCGGCTTCATCGTTTGGGACTTCGCCGAACAGGAAAAAGAAGCCAAAGAGGCCTTGGCTGGTTGGATTGTCGAAGGGCGGCTCAAGTACAAAGAGCATGTGACGAAGGGGCTTGAAAATGCTCCCGGCGCATTGATCGAACTCCTCAAAGGCGGGAACTTTGGGAAAGCGGTTGTCAAAATAGGTTAGGGCCTATTTGTCGAGATCATCCAGGGCTTGTTGAATTTCGCGGGTTTTGTCTTTGGCGTAGGCGATGAGACCGGCATCGCCTTCAATCAGGTCTTCGAGCATTAGCTGGCGGAAGTATCCTTGAAGTTCCGAGAGGATGTCTCCATCGTTAGTGCGCCGCCATCGTTCCGTCAATTGTGTGATTTTGGCCGAGATATCCCGGTGCCCCTGGGCATGGTCGACCAGATCGGGAAATCCGACCGCTTCCATAATCGCTTCCTCCCGTCTGAAGTGACGGCGGGTGTGATCAATGAGCGTATCGACCAAGTGTTCCCGATCTTTGACCGAGCCGTTGAAGTTTATGATTTGGTTGACCAGCAAGATCAGTTCCTGGTGGTCTTCATCAATGGCCGGTATGCCAGTTTGCAGAGTTTTGTTCCATACAAGCACTTGGTCGTTTGTCGCAAGTGGCAGGTCGATCCAGAAGACGCTGCCTTTGCCTTCCGTGCTTTTCAAACCAATTGCGCCGCCCATACGCTCGACCAGAAGCTTCGATACGGTCAGGCCGATCCCCGTACCTTCGCGACTTAATTGCGGATTGGCGGAAACCCGGTAAAACATCTCGAAGACGCCGTTCTTTTCCTTTTCAGGAATGCCGATGCCAGTATCGTGAACTTCAAGACGCAAAAAGCCGGTTTTTAGTTTTTGGCTTTTAATTGTGATCGAACCACCGTCCTTATTGTATTTGACGGCGTTGGAGAGCAGATTGATCAATATTTGCTTGAGCCTGACGCCGTCGGCCTTCAAAGCCGGAACAAGTTCAGATGAGAAACAATCGTTGATCGTTATGTTGTGTTGGGCTGCGAGTGGACGGATAAGAGAAAGGCAGTCCGATACAACCTCGTTGGCCTGAATATCATTGATATTCAGGATGAACTGGCTCGATTCAATTTGGGCCAAATCTAACACTTCGTTGACCAATTCGAGCAGGTGTTCGCCGCTTTCAAGAATATAGTCGATATGTTTGTCTTGAGATTGGCTAAGCGGCTGTTTCTCGTCATATTTCAACATCTGGGCAAAGCCGAGAACCGCATTCAACGGCGTTCTTAGCTCGTGGCTCATGCTGGCGAGAAATTCCGACTTCGCCTTGTTGGCCATGTCGGCTTCTTCTTTCGCCTCTATCAGTTGTCCCTCTACCCTTTTGCGATCAGTAATATCGACGATGCTGATCGGAACATTGTTGAAGCCTTCGTCGGAATCCGGAATGCGGAAAGAGATGATGGCGTTGATGCTTTTCCCATCCATAGTTCGCAAAGTAGCTTCCGAGCGAAATACTTTCTTGCGATCCCAAATGGCGCAGAGTTCCTTGCGAAAGACTTCCATTGCCCGGGGGCCGAATGTTTTTTCGATGCGGTTGAGGTGGTCTTTTTTATCTTCCGCGCCAAATAATTTTACGGTCGCTTCATTGACTTCCAAAACCGTTACTTTCGATGCAATTTCCGCCAATTTATCTGGATGCCGTTCAAGGTAGTAATCGAGGTCATCAATACCGTTTTCCCTTAAGGCTTCCAGTTGTTGGTAAACCTCCGAAAGGTCTTCGTTCCAGATTGATATTTCGCTTGATTCAAAGATGTTTCTAAAGCGGGATTCGCTGCTTCGCAGCGCATTTTCGGCTAACATTTGTTGGGCTTGGCGCCGTTGGGCCCGGGCGGAGAAAAGAGCGATAGCTCCCATCCCTAAAAACCAAACAAAGCCATGGGTCGCGAGTATGGCTCCCTTACTCTTTTTCATGGTTGCGAAATAGCGTTCAAGTGGAATTGAAACGCTCACGCCGCCCCGGATATCGCCGATTTTGTAGCCCAAGTGCCCGTGACAAGTCACGCAGCCTTCAACCATGACCATAGGGCGCATTAGTCTGATAAAAGGTTTCCCATCGATTTCCGTCTGTTCGATGATTTCCGTCACGCCTTTTTCAAACTTTTTTAAAGCTTCAAGTTCCCAGGCATCCGGTCTGTTGTTTGGGTTGAGTAAAATTTGACTGGTGATACGGCCTTTGATTCCATAAAGGTTTTCAAATTCCCGAGTGATCTGGCTCATCATATAGGCCGGATTCATCAAGGTGAGATCTTCGCCTTTGTCTGTTCTCAGGGTTCGGTGGGGAATGTGTTTCAAGTGAGGGTTTGGCGGTGTCCGTTCATCGGGATGGACGTACACGCCGCCATGGCGGGTTGCCCATAGCCGGAATGCCTGATCTTTCTTCCAGTTGGCCTGAGCCTCTTTGGTCGCTAGAGTAATGACTTGTTGTTCGATGTTGTGGCTGTTCCACACATAGGAAAGGACAACAAGAGCCGTCAGCGCCAAGGCGGCGATGATGGCATTTTGTCGAATGGAAGGGGTCGTTTTCGATCCCCCTGTTTGCGCCGATTTTGTCACGGCGGACCTCTAGAGCAATGCGGGCTTCACCATTTTGACGACAATCAAAGGATGGAGTCAATCTGAACAGGGTAGGCAGATAGCAGATATGCAGTCGTCGCAACTCTTTATTGGGCCGCCTGGATCGTACTTTTCTCGGCTGGGGTTCCGTCAATTGTCAGCGTATCACTGAAAACGGCTCGGCTTCGCCCAGCCTGCTTGGCCTGATACATCCGCTGGTCGGCGAGTTCAATGAGATCGTGCCAGTCTTCAAGGGAATCGTCCATGCGTTCGGTCACGCCGATGCTGGCGGTCAGGGGGCGACCGTCGGGCCGCGTGCCGAGCCAATTTTCAAGGATGCGAACGATAACGAGGCGTGCGCCTTCTTTGTCGGTGTTGGGCAAGGCGACAAGGAACTCTTCGCCACCCCAGCGTACCATCGTATCGCTGTTTCTAAGCTTTTCCCTCAAGTGGTCGACGAAAGCGCAAAGTGCCTTGTCGCCTTCTTCGTGGCCGTAGGTGTCGTTGATTGCCTTGAAGTTGTCGATGTCGAAAAACAGGATGGTGAAGGGGGCGTGTTGACGTACTGCAACGCGGAACTGAATATCGATCATTTCAGACCCGCTTTCACGGGTGAAAATCTTGGTGAGTGGGTCCTGGCTGGCCCGGCTGACCAGGGCGATCATGTAGCGCAGCAACGACATTGACGAGAAAATCGATGCGCCGAAGAGCAGCATCGCCAGCCAGAGCATTCCGACAAATTTTTCCCAGCTAAATCCGTCGTTGATGTAGGTGCCGTAGGCGGCGATAGCGAGGAATGGGGTGCCGAAGGTAAGGAGTTCAAGCAGCGTTAAGGGAAAAACGCTTAAACCCGCCAATACGATAAACGGCAGCAATCCGTATAGATAAACCGCAACACGGCCGAACTGATCCAATTCCAGTCCCGAAAACAAGGGGAGTGAAATGAAATAGAAGGCTGGTGGGCCAATGAGCATCAGGGTCATCATCGTATAGGTCGTCTTGGCGTTGACTTCCAATCGCCAAGGCCAAGCGAGGAGGGCGAAGATGCCAGCCGAAACTACCCGCATGACCGTCAAGGTCAGCCATTCAGGGTAGGGAAAAACAAAGAAATCGACGATTGACCAAAGGGGAACGACGATGGCGAAGATGAATGATAGCAACTGAATCCGGCCAATAATGTGCGAAAGCCGGTGCCGGTGGAGATATGGCGAGTGCGGTTGCGTCGAGATCAGATGATAAAACTGATCAACTGAAATATTCAGTAGACTTCGAAAATGCTGCAATGTCCCACCTAGCGCATTAGCGGCAACCCGGCCTTTTTCTAAGGCTCTGGCGCCTATTTAATATCTTAAGTCGAGTTTCTTATAATTGTATAAATGTTAGCTTGTCTAAAAATTAAAGCAACCCTTCCGACTTAAAAGAGTAATAGTTTGATCGACTAACCACCACGTGGTCATGCAGCGTCACGCCGAGCTTTTCGCCTGCTTCGGCGATTTCTTTGGTCATGGCGATGTCCATTTTCGAGGGCGTTGGATCACCGCTGGGGTGGTTGTGGACCATGATCAAGGCCGAGGCGTTGAGGTCGAGGGCGCGTTTGATTACCTCTCGAGGATAAACCGGTGTGTGGTCTACCGTTCCTTCCTGCTGAAGTTCGTCGGCGATCAGCACGTTTTTGCGGTTGAGGAAGAGAATGCGGAATTGTTCGGTCTTGTTGTAGCCCATGGAGGCGCGACAATAATCCATCAGCGCTTGCCAGGACGACAGAACCGGTTTTTCCATGACCTCAGACCGGCTGAGTCGTAGAGCGGCTTCGCGAAGAGCCTTCAGGTGAACCACGGTTTGCTGACTGATCTTATCGAATTCAGCCAAGCGTTCCGGCGTGGCGTTTAAAACGTCACCGAAGCTCCCAAAGTTTTCAATCAACTCCTTGGCTAACGGTTTTACGTCGATGCGGGGAATTGAATAGAAAAGCAATAATTCCAGCAGTTCGTAGTCGGGCAGGTTTTGCCCCATGTCGGAAAGGAACCGGTCGCGTAGCCGCTGTCGGTGACCGTGGTAATGAGGCTTGTCATCATTGGGTTCGGCCAGCCCAGGCCCCTGTCCAATGGCTTTGGCGATTTTGGTCACTGGATGGTCGCCGGTGAAGTGCCAGGCTTTTTTCAGCTTGTCCCATTCTCCGCCTGCGGTGCGCAGCGCGGCCCGGTGGGGGTGAGTGTCTCCCGAAATGCGGTAGAGCGGGTTTCCGTCGGGACCGGTCAGTTCAATCAGGCTCAGCCCGGCGCGTTCCAGCGCGGCGAGAGCTTCCGAAGCGCGATCCCCCCCATCCATCGGATCACTCGTAGGGCGGCTGGTGCCAGCCCTTGGGCGAGAGAGTGAAGATTTCATAGCCGTCGTCGGTGACGGCTATGGAATGCTCAAATTGGGCGGAAAGGGATTTATCCTTGGTCACCGCAGTCCAACCGTCTTTGAGAATTTTAACGTCGAAACGGCCCAAATTGATCATCGGCTCGATGGTGAAGAACATGCCAGGGCGAAGCGATGGACCCGTTCCCGGTCTGCCGAAGTGGGTGACGTTGGGCGCATCGTGGAAAACCCGCCCCAGTCCATGCCCACAAAAATCGCGGACCACGGAGCAGCGTTGCTCTTCGGCATAGGTCTGGATGGCATGACCGATATCGCCGACTGTTGCACCAGGCTTGACTGCTTCGATACCCAGCATCAGGGACTTGTAGGTAATGTCGATCAGCCGCTTGGCCTTCACGCTGATTTTATCGACCGGGAACATGCGGCTGGTATCGCCGTACCATCCGTTGAGAATGACCGTGACGTCGATATTGACGATATCGCCCTTGCTGAGAACCTTGTCGCCGGGGATACCGTGACAGACCACATGGTTGATCGAGGTGCAGATGGATTTGGGAAAACCGCGGTAGTTGAGTGGCGCTGGAATGGCGTCGTTCTCGACAATGAAATTGTGGCAGAGGGTATCGAGCTCACCCGTTGTCACGCCCGGTATAACGTGCGGTGTAATAAAATCGAGGCATTCCGCGGCCAGCCGACCTGCCTTGCGCATGCCTTCGAAATCTTTCGCCGTATGAATCTTGATGCTGCGGGTTTCGGCGTCCAAGGGGGCTGCTCCTTAAATGCGATCTACTATTTAAACTCAATATTTATCGGGGCGCTGACGGTAATCGCCTCCGGGGTCAATTTACAAGTGTAGCACAGGGTTTCGACACCCTTTTTTAGCGCGTCTCTGAGCGCAGCGCCATAGGCGGGGTCGATATCTTCGGCAACGGTAAAGCTGTCACAGTCCTCTCTTTGGACCAGATAGACCATTACCGCCCGATGCCCTTCTGCGACCATATCGCTCAACTCGGCCAAATGCTTCGCTCCGCGCGAGGTCACCGCGTCAGGAAACTCCGCCGGACTGTTGCCCCGTTTTAGGGTGACGTTTTTGACCTCCACGTAACACTTGGGGCGGCCTTCGTCTTCAAGCAATAGGTCGATGCGGGAGTTTTTGCCGTATTTGACTTCACGCCGCACCGAGGCATAGCCAGATAGCTCTTTTATAGTCCCGTCCTTGACCGCCTGCTCGACCAACCCATTGGGGTGGCTGGTGTTAATGCCGACGAGGCCATTGCCAACTTTGATCAGTTCCCAGGTGAATTTGAGCTTGCGGTTGGGGTTGGTCGCGGGTGAAAGCCAGACCTCAGAGCCCGGCTCTTTGCATTCTAGCATAGAGCCGGAGTTGGCACAGTGAGCGGTAACGACTTCGCCGTTTTCCAGTTCCACATCGGCAAGAAAGCGCTTGTAGCGCTTGATTAGTTTGCCGGGAATGAGGGGATTGGGGAATTTCATTTTAGTTGATTTAGTTGATAAAAAGGACGGACCACAGTTAATGCGGTCCGTCCAAATGGCAAGTAGAAATGTGTATTGTTTCTGCCTGAAATTTAAAATCTATAGGTCAGACCAACTTCCAAATCATGTTGATCCATTTCCAGGTTGATTGGTGTCGCCGTGCCACCAAAAATATGGTTGACGTTTGTCCCCTCAATATCCGCATGGAAGGCATGAGTATAAGCAAAATTGAGTGACAGTTTATCGTTGTAGTCATAGGAAGCGCCCACACTGGCATGGGTGTTAACGACACCAGGGGCAAGAATATTGAAAAGGACTTCCCCTGATGAGAACGAATCTGAATTGTGGCTAATGCCTGTTCTTAAGGTTAGTTTGTCGTTGTAATCGTAAGAAATGCCCAGTTTCAAAACGTTCATGTCTTCCCAGCCAAAACCGACGCCCTGTGAATTACCAAGGGAATTTTCATTGGTTGATCCCCCCGCACCCGTATGGAAAGCAGCAACGCTGATAAGAGGGTTGGCGATCGAATCAACGCCGCCGTAAAAGATGCGTTGGGCATCAAAAGCGATAGTTAACTTTTCGATGGGTTTATAGGCCATGCCGATAGCCGCCGTCGCGGGTATGTCAAACATGCCATTTCTGGCGAACAGTCCGGCGTATTTGTCGAATTTTTCCATGTACATTTTTGTCTGCGCCATTGCGCCGATAGTGACTTTATCGCCGAACTTACCTTGCCAACCGACCCGGAAACCGCCACCCGTAGAATAGTCGTAACCGTTGTCGGTCAACTTGGTGCTATCGCCTGAGATGGAAGCAAAACCCTGAAGGCCCGTGGCTTTGAAACGTTGAATGGCGAGAGTTGGCGTGATGCCAATAGTGTGGTTTTCGTTGAGGCGTCGCGCATAGGTTAAGCCAAGGAAAGCTTGAGCCAAATCGATGCCCGTCTTCCCACTGGTCCCACCGGTGAAAACATTGGTGTTGTAATCGGTGTTCATGCCGCCGTTGGCGCTAAGTGTAATTCCAATAGAGTAATCACCTCTATCCCAGTTTACGCCCATGGAGGGAACCAGGAAAAGTTTAGAGCCGCTTCTATCGCTATTAACGTTCATGAAGTTGGTTCCCGCCGCACCGTTTGTTTCATAAGAACGGTCGGGTGAGAAGAACGAAATTGCGGCATCAAGACGGGTTCCAATATTTTTCATTGCAGCAGGGTTCTTCATGGCCGATTGCGTGTCCTGAGACAATGCGACCCCTGCACCGCCCATGCCTTTGTTTGCGGTTCCATAACCTGTAGAAAAATAACCGTCTGTGGCGAATGCTGTGCCTGTGGTCAAAACACATATGGCAACCGCTAACGCGGCTGCCTTGAATTTGGAGGTTTCCATTTACTGCTCCCCGAACTGATTAAGCCACCCTAATTTTCCGCTTTTTTAGCGGTTGTCTGACATTAGGCGTTGTTTTAGCGTTTGAGGTTCGTGGAGTGGTAGTACCATTGTACTATGGTGGTTTACCGCAGCGGATGGGGCTTATTGGCTTTTCTTTGAATTAAAGAAGTCGTTGAGGTCAATCTCGCCCGTACCGCGTACCATGGGTTTTTGCTGGTTGGGAGCAGGGGTCCAGGCAGCAATGAACAAGACATCAAAGGTGGCGGGAACCCGTCCGTCCGGCCCGGCATGGTCCTGCATGTATTGTTCGACCGCCGCCATCAGGGTGTTGCGGCGGGAAAAGGTCTTGCGGCGTTGATGGACAGCATTGCATTCGCCCATACCCCGGAGGTCTTTGAGTAATTTGAACGGATCGCCGTAAGACACGGTAATGACGTCGGTATCGACGACGGGCAAGGCGAAACCGGCCCGTTGTAACAGATTGCCGATATCCTGAACCCTGGCGAGCGGTGAAAAGCGTGGGCTGACTCCGCCTTCCTGGTTCATTTCGGCGCGGGCCAGCGAGTTGCGCAGTTCGAAAAGGCTGTCGCCACCGAGCATAGCGCCAAGAAACAGACCGTCCTCTTTCAGAGCTTGTCGGATTTGCATAAATGCTCCAGGGAGATCGTTCACCCAATGGAGGCTGAGACAACTCATGATCAGGTCGAATCGGCCGCCGCCGAAGGGGAGAAGCTCTTCGTCGGCGACGACCTTCAGGCCTGGAGCCCGAGCAGCCATCTCTTCGGATAAATCACACTGAATTAGGGTCTCAACTCCACCTCTGCCTTTGATGGCTTTGCCCAATTCCCCTGTATGGCATCCGAGATCAAGGGTTAGGGGGAATTGGTAAGTCAGGTCGTCTAGGCGGTCGAGCAACCGTTCGGCCACTTCCTGTAAAAGAAAGTCGAATTCGCCGAAGTTCGGCGCCGCACGGTCCCGGTGCTTTTGCACGGTCTTGCGATCAAATACATTCATACTGTCGGTCATGGTCTCCCGGATTTAGGGAAAAGTGAGGTAAAAAGAAAGGGTGAAAACCTTAGGCGAGGTGATTTTGCAGGATTTGGTGGGAGAAAACAGGCTTTTGCGCAGGGTGCTGGACATTCTGATTCCGCCACGCTGTCTAGGATGCCGGAGCGTTGTTGCAGAAGATGGAGCGCTATGTCCCTCTTGTTGGTTAGAGGTTACCTTTATTTCGCCTCCCCAATGCAAAATCTGCGGCCTGCCTTTTACCGTCGATCCGGGCGATGCGGCCATTTGTGGGGCTTGCTCTGTCCGGCGTCCCGCTTTCGACCGGGCGCGGGCCGTTTTTGTTTATGACGAAGGAGGGCGGCGGTTGGTGCTTGACTACAAACATCGGGATCGCACCCACGGCGCAGCCTTTTTCGCCAAATGGATTGCCCGTGCGGCTCGCGAGCTATGTGACGATGCCGACATTATCGTACCGGTTCCGCTTCACTGGACGCGCCTGTTTAAGCGTGGCTACAACCAATCGGCTTTAGTCGGCCGGGCGCTTGGAAAGATCACAGAAACCCCTTATGACCCCATGGTTCTTAAACGTATCCGGCGCACGATTTCGCAAGTCGGGTTGTCTGCGGATGCCCGAAAACGGAATGTTGCCGGTGCTTTCTCTGTTTCGGCTGAAGGCCCGCAGAAGCTGGATGGAATGCGGGTGTTACTGATCGATGATGTGTTGACCACTGGGGCTACCGTTGAGGGATGCGCCAGGGTCTTGCGCAAGGCGGGAGCATCGGAGGTTGATGTGGTGACACTTGCTCGCGTGTCCCGCTCGGACTAAATTCTGGTCACGGCGTTTCCCATGAAGGAAACATTGAAAATGAAAAACATTTGAGGCGAACATGCCCTTAGTTGAAATTTACACGACCTCCATGTGCCCTTTCTGCGTTCGGGCTAAAAAACTCCTGAACAAGAAGGGCGTGGAATATACCGAGTACGATGTCACCATGGACCCCGAAGGTCGCAAGAAGATGACCGTTCGGGCTGAAGGGCGTACTTCAGTGCCGCAAATTTTCATTGATGGCGAACTTGTCGGCGGCTGTGATGAGCTCTTCGAGTTGGATTTTGACGGCGATCTAGACGCTAAGTTGGGATTAACCGGAGAGACTGTTTGAGCCAAGCATTCAAGGCTGCTTGCGTCCAAGTTACGGCCGGTCGCGATATAGAGGCCAACATTGAGGTTGCTGCCGTTCTCATTCGCCAAGCAGCAAAAGATGGGGCCCGGTTAATTTGTCTGCCGGAAAACGTCTCAATGCTGGAATCTGATCAGAAGATGGTGCCCGAGCGGGCGTTATACGAAGAAGATCATCCGGCTTTAACGGCGTTTTCCTCACTCGCTAAGGATGCCCGGATTTGGATTCTCGTTGGGTCCTTATCGATTCGTCTACACAACCAACCCCGTGCAGCCAACCGTTCCTATCTGATTGACGATAGGGGACGAGTCGTTGCGTCATATGACAAAATCCATTTGTTCGATGTGAATCTCGCCAACGGCGAAACCTACAGGGAGTCCAATAATTTCAAACCCGGTGAGCGCGCCGTGTTGGCTGAGACACCTTGGGGCTCTCTCGGGATGACCGTCTGCTACGATCTGCGGTTTCCTCACCTCTATCGTCGTCTTGCCCAGGCTGGAGCCTCTTTTCTTGCCGTGCCTGCGGCCTTTACCCGGCCGACCGGAGAGGCTCATTGGCACACGCTGCTTCGGGCGAGGGCCATTGAAACCGGGTGCTATGTTCTAGCACCCGCCCAGTGTGGCGAGCACGAGGGAGGGCGAAAGACTTATGGTCACTCGCTGATTGTTAGCCCCTGGGGTGAAATCCTACAAGACGGTGGTGAAGAGCCAGGATATATCTCCGCGTTTATCGATCCCGCCGAAGTGGCGCAAGCCCGTCAGCGCATCCCCAGCTTGACCCATGACAGGGATTTTTCCCTCTAAATAGGCCGATTTCCGGATTAGGGCTTGTGTTTGCCGAGAAAAGCTGGAAAATTTACCTCGAAATGTTCGCAATTATATAAATAATTGAAGGGATTAGCGGCATTTTACTAAAATTGTAGGAAAGTTGGCAAATTAGCGCATGTTTAGGTTTGGCTATTTCGATTTAGCGACCATCGCCGGTTTGGTGATTGGATTGACCGTTGTGCTGATGGCGATTGCCTCGGGATCTGATTTTTGGATTTTCGTCAACGTTCCTGGCATGCTGATCGTTTTCGGCGGGACCTTCGCCGCCATTATGATCAAGTTCCCCCTTACAGGCGTATTTATTGCGATGCCCGTTGGGTTCAAGGCGGCCTTTACCAACGTTACAGAGCATCCGCGCGATTACATCCGTCAATCGGTCAAGTTTGTTAAGATTGCCCGTAAATCTGGGCATGTGGTGCTGGAACGCCAAAGGGTAGCCAACCCATTCTTTAAAAAAGGACTGCAACTGGTCGCTGATGGTCGAGACCTTACCTATATCCGCAAGGTGTTGACCCAGGAGATGGCCAGTTCCATCCAACGTGACGAACTGGGCGCCAAGGTTTTCATGTCGATTGGCGAATATGCGCCAGCATTCGGCATGTTTGGCACCCTTGTTGGTCTTGTTCAGATGCTTTCAGCCATGAGCGACCCGACGAGTATCGGACGGGCGATGGCGGTCGCGTTGTTGACCACCCTTTATGGCGTGCTGATCGCAAACCTTATCGCTCTCCCCATCGCCGATAAGCTTGATGATAAGCGTGAGCAGGAAGTGGCTTTGCGTGCTTTGATTATTGAATGCGTTTTCCAGATACAGATGAAAACCAACCCCACAGAACTGATAGAAGTCCTGGAGCCGTTCCTCCCAGAGAAACAGAGGCAGGTCGGCGCGAAGGACTCCTATACAGTCAAAAAATAGTGGGGATTGGGATGATAGCTGTCTGACATGGAACTACCGGGACAAAAGTTTAAGAAGCTCAAAAAGCGGGAGCCGAAATGGCTGGTGTCCTTCGCTGACCTGATGTCTCTTCTTCTTGCTCTGTTTGTTTTGATCCTGTCTTTTTCCGAAGTTAATAGCGATAGTTTCAAGCGCAATGCGGGGCCTATATCGGAAGCCTTCAACGCCAAGCCGAAAATCATCAACATTATCCCGACTGATCAAAGTAAGTCGTCTCAGTCGATCCAGCTTGATGTCACCAAGCCACACAAAAAGGAAGCAGACGAGAGCTCCGAGTTGGCGCGTTCGGATTTGGTCTTCCGGCTTTCCATCGATCTGGCTGATCAGATTGCCAAGAATCAAATTCAGGTGTTGGAGCGTGATTTCGGCGTGGTGATTCGGTTTAGGGACAACGCCGCTTTCGCCTCGGGTAGCCGCGATCTCAAATCGTCTATTGAACCAACCATCAAGCGGATTACCCAGGTGCTGGGACGGACCAAAGGCAAGATTAGGGTTGAAGGGCATACCGATAATATCCCAATCTCGACCAGCATGTTCCGCGATAACTGGGACCTTTCGGCGGCCCGCGCGGCGTCAGTGGTGCGGGCTATCCTGGAGAGCTCTAAGATCGATCCGAAGCGCCTCTCGGCACAGGGGTTCGCCGACAGCCAGCCCCTTGCTCCCAATGATACCCCCCAAGGCCGGGCGAAGAACCGTCGGGTCGAGGTCTCTATCCAGCTGCCCAAAGCCGGTGGCTTCTCCGTCGACCCACGATTCAACTAAACTTGCCTCGTTTGCTTTAGAGGCGTAAGAAACGCGCCAGCATGAAGAGCGAAGGTAAAGCCATGACCAAACCCGATCCGCGTGTCGGTATCGTCAGCCTTGGGTGTCCCAAAGCCCTGGTTGATTCCGAGCGCATTCTCACCCAATTGCGTGCCGAGGGCTACGAGGTGGTGCCGACCTATGAAGCAGCGGATGCGGTGATCGTCAATACTTGCGGGTTTATCGATGCGGCCAAGGCGGAATCGCTTGAAGCCATTGGCGAGGCGATGAACCGAAACGGCAAGGTCATTGTAACGGGCTGCATGGGTGTCGATGAAGATGCGATCCGCAACGTCCATCCCGATGTACTGTCGGTTTCGGGGCCCCATCAATATGAGCAGGTAGTTTCCGCCGTTCATGATGCCGTGCCGCCCGCCCACGATCCCTACATGGATTTGTTGCCGCCCCAGGGGGTCAAGCTGACGCCCCGCCATTATGCTTATTTAAAAATTTCCGAAGGCTGCAATCACCGCTGTTCTTTTTGCATTATTCCCCACCTCCGTGGCGATTTGGTCAGCCGTCCTGTTGATGAGGTGTTGCAGGAAGCCGAAAAGCTGGTGCTATCCGGTGTGCGGGAATTGCTGGTAATATCTCAAGACACCAGCGCCTATGGGGTTGATAGAAAGCACGCGCCCGGTGATTGGCATGGGCGGGCCGTGGATGCCGATATGACCGGTCTGGCCGGAGCCTTGGGAGAACTTGGGGCCTGGGTGCGTCTGCACTACGTTTATCCCTACCCCAATGTCGATAAAGTTATCCCCTTGATGGCCGAGGGGAAGATTCTGCCCTACCTTGATCTGCCGTTCCAACATGCCAGCCCTAAAGTGCTTAAATCCATGCGCCGCCCGGCCCATCAGGAAAAGACGTTGGAGCGGATTACCAAATGGCGTGATATCTGCCCCGACCTGACGCTTCGCTCCACCTTCATCGTCGGCTTCCCCGGAGAGACGGAGGAGGATTTCGAGTTCCTGCTCGACTGGTTGGAAGAAGCAAAACTCGACCGGGTTGGCTGCTTTACCTATTCCGCCGTTGAAGGCGCTCCGGCCAACGAACTGCCCGGTGCGGTGGATGAGGAGGTCAAGCAAGAGCGGCTCGACCGCTTTATGGCTGTCCAGGCCGAAGTGAGTGCGGCCAAGATGGCGGAAAAAGTCGGTATGACCTTTGAGGTGATGATCGACGAAGTGGATGAGGAAGGCGCCATCGGCCGGACAAAGGGCGATGCGCCGGAAATCGACGGTAACGTTTTCCTGGATGGTGAAACCGAGCTTAAGCCAGGGCAGATCGTCACGGCGATAATCGACGAGGCCGACGACTACGACCTGTTTGGCCGGCTGGTGTAGGTCCCCCTCCGGCTCCTTATCAAATTCCGCCAGAAAACGCCCAAAAAGACACCGAAAACCGCTGTTAAATGCACAAAAACCCCCAGCCGAAACCGGCTAAGCGATTGATTTACTTGTAAAAGAGCTGAAATCGGAAAAAATCCTCACACTACACGACTCCCGGCATTTTTTGTTTCGATAATCGTCTTGGAAATTGTTTATTCCATATGTCAGCCGCCTTGTCCGGTCTGTGTAACAGCCACTTGCGGAGTTGGTCGAAGCCAATCCTGAA